>JAEEGJ010015199.1_pt1 | contig 18023 bp, 17 predicted proteins | sample 8958761 | NCBI WGS metagenome assembly JAEEGJ01 (sample SAMN16246546, study PRJNA631951) | gut metagenome | biome: gut microbiome; feature: rumen; material: RS-attached | host: Bos | place: Iran: Karaj | collected 2018-10
GAAGGAAAATATGAGGAAATTTTCTCTTTTTCTCATACACTTAAGGGTACTGCGGGAAATCTGGGTCTTGAACCTGTAAGGGTGGTGGCTAGCAGTATCACCGAGTTGATAAGAGGTAAAAACCCCGCTGACATTGACAGAAATGCAGTCGACAGGCAGATTGACCTTTTAAAGGTCGAGTATGCCAAGATGTGCGACGCAATAAAAGTTATACAGTAATAATTACGGGAGAGCGACAGGGCATGTTGACCTTGGTGCTTTCCTTTAATGCATTTATGGGGGAATAAAATGAGACTGGATGCCATAAATCGGGAGATTGCCGATTTCGCTCTGGAAATGATAATCGTCTGCAAGGAAGACGGAACCATTGTCTATACAAACAAGAAGGCCAGGAAAGAACTGGGCTACGGGGAAGAAGCAGAGGGGCATAACGTGTACAGCATTTTTCCCGCATTCCTTGAGGATACGGGAAGACCGAAGGCGATGAAGGACCTGGCAACAGGGGAGCCTAAGGACATAATCGCATATCGTGTAAACAAGACGCTTTTTCACTGCAGAGCCGTGGTTTTTGGAATCGAGACCGGCAGCTTCGTTATCATGGGGCTTAATGTGTCGGAGGAGGAGTACCTTAAGAGAGAAATCTCCAACGCCGGTGAGGAGGTTCAGGAAGCGGACAAGGTGAAGACCGAGTTCGTGGCAAACGTAACTCACGAGCTTCGAACTCCGGTAAACGGAATCCTTGGAAGCACAAGAGACCTGCTTTCCGTGGTTACGGATTCCGAGCAGGTGAAGAAGCTGACCCTTATAGAGAAGAGCTGCGAAAACATGAATAACATCATAAGCAGCATTCTGGATTTCTCAAAGCTTTCCGCAGGAAAGTTTACTCTGGAGCAAAGGGAATTCAACTTCAGGGACATGATTGATTATGTGAAGGAGAGTCACAGCAGCCGAATCAATGAGAAGGGCCTGGACTTCTTCGTTTCCATATCACCGGAAGTGCCGGATGTGATAATCGGTGATGAATTAAGAATTGTTCAGATTCTTAACAACCTTTTATCAAATGCCACAAAGTTTACTTCAGTGGGAAAGATAGCCTTGGAGATTTTCAAGACTGCCAGGGTTGGCAAGAAGGTTGAGCTTTTCTTCATTGTGGTGGACAGTGGTATAGGTATAGAAAAAGCAGATTTATCTAAATTATTCAAAAGCTTTTCGCAGGTGGATGCCTCCATTTCAAGAAACTTTGGCGGAACGGGCCTTGGCCTTAACATCACCAAACAGCTTGTGGAGATGATGGGTGGCGTTATCGAGTGCGAGAGTGAGAAAAATAAAGGCAGCACCTTCTCCTTCTCCATCTGGGTGGAGGTTCCTTCCGAGGAAGAGGATGAGGAGGAAGAATTCGAGGATGAGGGCGGTGAACTTGAGCTGATTGCCGAAGCCGCAGAAGTGATTCCCGATGGCAGTGAGGAAGAAGAGGGCATCAAGGCCTTCGGAAATGGCGAGAACATTTCCGAAATCGAGAAGAGACTTTCAAAGCTTATCCTTTGTGTTGAGATGCAAAACTGGGAGAGAGCCGAAATGTTTGCCGACTCCGTAAAGCAGCTGGTTGACAACGCACCTAAGGACATAAGAACCACAACTTTGCATCTTAAGATGGATGTGCAGAAGGAGAATTACGATAAAGTTGTCGAAGATTATGGACAGCTTTTGAAATACTTAAGCAACTACAAGGAGGGATGACCGTGGACGACATCAGAATGAGTGCCGCCAACGTTATGATTGTTGATGACGTTGAGGTCAATCGTTTTGTTCTAAGCGGAATAATTGAAGATATGGGACATAAGCCCATCCTGGCTGAGGATGGTAAGGAGGCCCTGAGATTAATCAAGACCACAAGGCCCAACCTTATCCTTCTTGATGTTTCCATGCCGGAGATGGACGGTTACGAGGTATGCAAGAAGCTGAAAAGGGACATGCTCTATAAGGACATTCCCATTATCTTTATCTCAGCCTACGACACTCCCGAAGATGTTGTTAAGGGCTTTGAGGTAGGAAGCGAAGATTATATCACCAAGCCTTTTATTCCGGAGGAGGTTAAGGCAAGAGTCGGTGTTCACCTTAAGGTTTACAATGCAACACACAATCTTTTGGAGATGAACAGAAAGCTTCGAATCTCCGTTAAGGAACAGCTTAAGCAGATGGAGCAGGAGAAAAAAAGCGTGCTCTACGGTCTTGCAGGAGTGGCAAGAAAGAATGCAAGTTATGATGAGAAGCATATGGAAAGACTTCGCTATAACTGCAAAGTTCTGACCCAGGCCATGCAGCTTTCCCCTCTTTACGAGAGAATAATATCAGACAGCTATGTATCCACCATAGAGATAGCGGCTCCCCTTTGCGATATCGGAAATATCACCATCCCCATGGAGGTCCTTGGAAAGAAGGATGTTCTTAATGATGAGGAAAGGGATCTTATGAGAACCCACACCTCAAAGGGAGCTCAGATTCTTAAGGATATCGGAAGCTACAACGATTACAACGACTATATCAAGATGGCAATAGACATTGCGGAGAACCACCACGAGAACTGGGACGGCTCCGGATATCCTTCGGGAAAATCGGGAAATGAAATTCCCCTTGCGGCTCAGATAGTTTCCATTGCGGATGTATTCTGCGCCCTGACTGAGGACAGAAGCTACCGTAAAGCCTTTTCCTTGGAAGAGGCAGTGGAAATAATCGGTAAAGATGTAGGGAAAAAGTATAGCGAAGATATTCACGGTGTTTTTACCAAGATAATAAGACAGTTTAAATAAAGGGGGATAAGATGAAAGCCATTAGGGTACTTGTTGTAGAAGACTCCATAGTCTTTAGAGACCTGCTGGTTAAGTCCCTTAATTCGGATCCCGAAATCACGGTTGTGGCAGCAGCCAGAGACCCCTATGAGGCCAGGGATGCGATTCAGACTTATAAACCCGACGTCATGACCCTTGACATTGAGCTTCCAAAGATGGACGGAATTGAATTCCTAAGGAAGCTGATGCTTCAGTATCCCATACCGGTGGTCATGATCAGTTCCTTAAGCGAAAAGGTCTTTGAGGCCCTTGAAGCGGGAGCAATTGATTTCGTCTGCAAGGGCGATCTGGGAGATCCGGAACAGACCAAAGAGTTTTTGGAGAACGATCTTCCAAGCAAAATAAAAATAGCAGCCACGGCAAGACTCGGAAACGTCAGGAAAGTCGCGGAGTTAAGGGAGAGAACCAAACCCCAGATGTCCGGCGTAAGACAGAAGTTACTTGCCATCGGAGCGTCAACGGGAGGAACGGAAGCCATTCTGGCAGTGGTTCAGCAGCTTCCCGCAGATATTCCGGGGGGAGTGGTTGTTCAGCATATGCCCAAAGGTTTCACCAAGATGTACGCCGAGAGGGTGAACTCTCACTCCAGGTGTGATTTCAAGGAGGCCGAGGACGGGGACAAGATAATTCCGGGCAGGTTATTAATCGCTCCCGGAGGAAACAGGCAAATGAGAATTGTTCCCGATGGCACGGGCTACAGAGTTGAGCTTACGGAGGGACCAAGAGTAAACGGTCATTGCCCTTCCGTTGACGTGATTTTCGACTCGGTGGCGCAGTATGCGGGAGACAGGGCGGTCGGCGTAATTCTTACGGGAATGGGAGCCGACGGAGCCAAGGGATTACTCAGCATGAAGAAGGCGGGGGCCCTGACCATAGGTCAGGATGAGGCCAGTTGCGTAGTCTACGGCATGCCCCAGGTGGCATACAACATGGGGGCGGTAATGTACCAGGAAAGCCTGGAGAAAATACCGGCCAGAATAGTTGAATGCGTAAACGCTATTAAGTAAATGTAAAAAGGAGAGGCGTTATGAGAATACTTTTAGCTGAAGATGATTTTGTCACAAGAAAATTTATGATGAATTTCCTTGCGAAGTACGGCGATTGCGATGTTACCGTTGACGGAATGGAAGCAATCGACGCGTTTATGATGGCACTTGAAGAGGACGAGCCCTATGATCTGGTAGTTCTCGACATTATGATGCCCGTAATGGACGGTTATCAGGCACTTTCCGGAATCAGAAACATCGAGAAGGAGAGGGGAATCGACAAGGAACACGGTGTCAAAATTATTATGGCTACCGCATTAAACGATGAGAAAAACGTTAAGATGGCCTTCGATTTGGGATGTACCGTTTATTCCGGCAAACCCATCGATCAGGACCGTTTCGAACAGGGATTAAAGAAGCTTGGCTTAATTAAATAGGTGTTTCACATGCTTGACATGTACTTATTTGAGAACTCACAGCTCTTGGAACAGCTTCAGGACAGAGTCCTTAAACTAAAGGATGCGGAAAGTTTCGATGATGATTCCATCAACGAGATTTTCCGTGCAATACACACTATAAAAGGCAGCAGCGGTGTAATGATGTTTGACGAAATTACGGCTGTTGCCCATAAACTGGAGGATGTCTTTTATTATCTGAGAGAATCCAAACCAACGAATGTGCCCCACCTTGAGCTGGTGGAGCTTGTTCTTGGTGTAACGGATTTCATAAGCGGAGAGATGGATAAGCTTTCCGAGGGAGCAGCCGCAGATGGCGACGCCCATGAGCTTATTGGTAAAATCGACGATTATCTACGAAAGATAAAAGAATCCGAAAACGAAGCCGGGAAGGTTATCGCAGACAATGTCTACGAGGAGCCTACCCAGTTTTATATTGCGCCTTTAGCCTCCAGCTTCACCCACTATTATAAGGTTTACATAACATATAAAGACAGCACAGAGCATGTTAATATCCGCGCCTTTAAGGCGGTTCGCGCCCTTAAGGATGTGGCGGAGGATATGCTCTATTATCCCGAGGACATTCTGTCCGGGAAGGAAGCCGTAACAGAGGATATCAGAGAGAACGGCTTCAAAATTCTTATTCAGACGGACAAGGCTGAAGATGAGCTGAAGAAACTCATAGGAACAGACACAGATATCCAAAACATTGATGTCTATGAATGCAACTATGCTGAGTTTAATCTGGGCTTTGTGTCTGATACCTCTCAGATTCTTATCGATCTTGACTCCAGCGTTGAAGAAATAATTGAAAGAAGCGGAAAACAGGAGGCTCCCGGGGCAAAGTATGTTCCTGAGGTCGAAAACATTGTTCCCGGTGATTTCGTCGTAAAGGAAAAGGGCCACGGTAAGGTTACCCTTGCAAGGGACAGGAAATCAGAGGCCAGAAGAAGTGCCTACATAAGCGTGGAAGTAAGCAAGCTTGACAGACTTATGGAGCTTATAGACAAGCTGGTGGCAAAGGACGAATCGGAGGAGGCTTTGGAGCTTCAAAGGGCCGTCAAGGCCATGAGAGTGGTTCCCCTAACTTCAACTTTCCAGAAAATGAATAGAATCGTTTTTGACATATCAAGAAAGCTTGGGAAGGATGTGGGATTCGAAATGATTGGGGATACCACTGAAATCGACAAGAATATTGTGGATCACATCTCAGATCCCTTGATGCATATTGTGAGAAATGCCGTTGACCACGGAATCGAGACTCCCACAGAAAGAAAGATGGCGGGGAAGACTGAGAGAGGAAAGATTACTCTTTCTGCCGGCGCTGATTCCGGTGAAGTCTGGATTAAGGTTTCGGATAACGGCAGAGGACTTGACAGAAACGTGATTCTTGCCAGGGCAAGAGAGCAGGGATTTATTGATGATCCTGTTAAGCCGGATGATGCCTATAATGATAAGGAAGTTTTTGGATTGATTACACGTCCCGGTTTTTCCACCAGCGAGAATGTGACGGAATACTCCGGCAGAGGCGTGGGAATGGACGTGGTTATGCAGAACATCGGGGACCTTGGCGGGACCCTTGAAATAGAAAGTACAAAGGGCTTTGGAACAGTCTTTACAATGAAATTTAAAAAATTGTAAAAAAATCTTCAGAGACTATAAAGTTTATTTGTATTTCTCCGATAAAATAAGTGAAACATTTAGGAAGGAGGTATTCAATATGCGTATTGAAGCTTACTCTCAAGTACAGCAGCTTTATAGCGCCCAGAAGACCGCCAAGACTGTTAAAACCGACAAAGCACGTGAGGTGGATCGCTTCCAGCTTTCCAGTGTAGGTAAGGATTTACAGGTTGGAAAAGCAGCATTAAAGGAAACTCCCGATATCCGTATGGATCTGGTTGAACCTTTGAAGCAGCAGATTAAGAATGGTACATATTCTGTGAGTGCAGAAAGTTTTGCAGACAAATTACTTGAAAAGTACAACGAATCGAGGTAGTGGCAAGTGGCCAGTTTGATGGAGACTCTTATTCAAACATTAAATGAAGAAGCAGTGGTTTTCGAACGGCTGCTTGCACTATCAATGAAGAAAACCCCTGTAATTATCTCCCAGAATCTGGAGGAATTACAAAAAATCACGGATGAGGAGCAAGACGTTGTCATTCAGGTTAACCGCCTCGAAAAGAAAAGAGACGTGTGTATGAATGACATAGCGAGCGTACTGAACAAGGATGTTCAAAAAATGAATCTGTCATCACTTATTACGATGATGGACAACAGACCTGACGAGCAAAGGCAATTGGCCGATGTTCATGACAAGCTGAAAAACTTAACCGAACAACTTAAGAGAGCCAATGCCCAGAATGAAGGGCTTATAGAAAATGCTCTCGAGCTTGTACAATTTGATCTGAACCTTCTACAGGCATATAAGACTGCGCCGGAGACGGCCAATTATAACAAAGGAGCCTACAATGTAGGCGACAGCCTTGGAGGAAATTTAAATTCGGGAAGTTTTGACGCTAAGCAATAGTGAGGTAATGACATGCCTTTAATGGGAAGCTTTTACGTCGGACTCTCCGGACTTCAGACCGGACAGAACGCTCTAAATACAACTGCACATAACCTTTCAAACATAGATACCGAGGGGTATACCAGGCAGCAGACTTTGCTGGCAACCCGTCGGTATAATACTCTTAAGAAAGACTACCAGGCCGTTTCCAATCAGGAGATAGGCTTGGGAGTTCTTTATGCTGCATCCAGACAGGTCAGGGACGTGTTCCTTGACAAGACCTTCCGTAAGGAGTCCGGCCGCAGCGCTTTCTACGAGGTTCAGGCAAATTCCCTTGAAGAAGTTGAAAACTTATTAGGCGAAATGGAAGGCGAGAACTTCCAGAAGACAGTTTCCGACCTTTGGACAGCAGTTCAGGAGCTGGCAAAGGATCCCGGAAACTCTGTTAACCAGGGCCTTTTGGTTCAGAGCTGTTCGGCTTTTGTTGACAGATCAAAGGCTGTATATCAGGCACTCGAGGATTATCAGAACAACCTTAACCGCCAGGTATACGACAAGGTTACCAAGATTAATGAATACGGAAAACAGCTTGTTGAATTAAACGACAAGATTAGACAGATAGAGATTACCAACACAAGAATCAACAATCTGGAAATCAACGAGAGAGCAAACGACCTTCGCGATACCAGAAATGCCATTCTTGATGAACTTTCAAAGCTTTGCGATATTACCTTTGAGGAAGCCATCGACACCAACGTGTCGGTACAGATTGAAGGTATCGATTTTGTAAAGATGGACCGCTACTTTGAAATCGGTCTTGATGTAGATGAGACCACCGGTTTTTACATACCCTTCTGGCCTCAGAATGCTCAGTACAGGGTCATGGCGGATGGCTCCAAGCAGTATGACATAAGAAATGCAGAGGTTTTCGACCTCTCCAGAGAGATTTCCTCGGACCTTGATACAGATATCGGTGAACTTAAGTCAATCCTTCTTGCAAGGGGCGACCACAGAGCCGACTACACAGATGTTAAGGACGCTAACTATAACTCAACGGTTTCTCAGTCCATAGTAATGAACGTTCAGGGCGAGTTCGATCAGATGGTTCACAACATTGTAACCGCCATCAACGATATTATGGCCAAGACCGAGTACATGAAGGATGTTAACGGCGAGCCCCTTCAGATGTTTAAGAAGATTACAACTGACGGTTACGTTATGGATACAGACCCCACAAGTCCTACTTATAATCAGTGGGTGTTAAAGCCGGAGGATGAGAAATACAAGGACAGCCTTTACACCGTTAAGAACCTTATGATTAACGTAACCCTTCAGCAGAATCCCGGAAGATTAAGCTTCAGAACCGAAGATCAGAGAATCGATTACGATACAGCTGAAGCATTGAAGCTGGCTTTCACTGAAGAGAAATATAATCTTAACCCTAATGTAAAGAAAACAGTTAACTTTATTGACTACTACCAGGATCTGGTAGCTCAGGTTGCAAACTCAGGCTACGTTTACAGAGCCTTCGCAACCAACCAGGAAGCAACGGTTGAAGCAGCATCCTACGCAAGAGAGCAGGTTGTGGGTGTTGCCTCCGACGAGGAACTTTCCAACATGATCCGCTTCCAGAACGCCTACAACGCAAGCTCCCGATACATCAATGTCATCGACGAGATGCTGGAGCATTTGATCGATAAACTCGGGTAAGAAAGGAGTATCGAATGCCTTCACAATTCTTTGGATTAAATATCGCATATACAGGCTTGCTTGCTTCAAATGCAGCCTTGAATACAACTTCAAATAACATTGCGAACGTATCTACTGAGGGTTATTCCCGTCAGGAAGTTAAGCAGCAGGCATCAAATGCCCTTCGTGTATTCCAGAAGTACGGCTGTGCAGGTGCGGGCGTTGATACCCTTGCTATCGAGAGAATTCATGATGACTTCTATGATAATAAGTACTGGAACAACAGAGCCCTTACAGGTGAGTACTCCGACAAGGCTTATTATATGAAGCAAATTGAGAATTACTTCAACGACGGCGGCAAGGAGAACCCCGGTTTTACCACAATCTTCAACTCCATGCAGGTTTCCTTACAGGAAGTAATGAAGAATGCCGAAAGCGTTACAACCAAGGCTCAGTATGTAAGCTCAATGTCAAGCTTGACCGAGTACTTTAACAATATGTACGGCAACATGCAGAAACTCCAGAAGGACGTCAATGCAGAGATTAAGTTAAAAATCGACGAGATCGACTCTATAGCTGCAGAGGTAGCTTCCATCAATAAGCAGATAAATGTTATCGAGATGGGTGGAGGACATGCCAACGAGCTTAGAGACAGAAGAACTCTTCTTATCGATCAGCTTTCAGAAATCGTTGATGTGGAGACTCAGGAAATCCCCATCAGAGATACCAACTATCCCGACAGAGTAACCGGTGCCAACAGATACATCGTTACCATCGCAGGCGGTCAGACTCTCGTTGATGATTCCGAGTACAACACCCTTACATGTATTGCAAAGAAGGGTTATGAGAAAGTTAACCAGTCCGATATTGACGGACTTTACGATGTATATTGGGAGAACAACCAGAAGTTCGACCTTCACAACGCAGCCATGGGCGGAGCCTTAAAGGGCCTTGTAGCAGTAAGAGACGGTAACAACTCCGAGAACTTCCAGGGCCGTGTAATCGGTACCGGAGAGACTACACTTCAGGTTAAGAACCTGGAGACCGGTGTTATGGAGGACAAGCAGTTTGACACCGTTACAGTAAGCGTTACAAATGAGTACCTTAAGGACTTAAACAAGTGTAACCTTTCTGACATGGGAGGTATCATCAGACTCGGAAATAACCTTTACTACTATGACTCATGGTCAGTAACAAAGAACACTTCGGGAGATTACGAGTATACATTTGTTATCTCCGATGAAAAAAAGAACACCCAGAAGCTTACCAACGACCGTGTAGGTATGGAAGCATCCATCGGAACAGCCATCGATTACCAGGGCATTCCTTATTATATGGAACAGATGAATGAGTGGGTAAGAACCTTCTCACAGCATGTAAACGATATCCTTAACAATGGATTTGACAAGTATGGCAACCCCGGTTACAACTTCCTTACAGCGGATCACAATACAGATTCCGACCAGTATAACTTCAAGGTTGGTATCAGACTTGACGGTGACCACACAGGAACCTTCAATCAGGGCGTTAACGCCACTGACGATGATACATTATCAAGCTATTACTGGATGACTGCAGGAAACTTCAATGTAAATGCATCCTTCATCAACGATGCAGACCTTCTTGCCACCAGAAACGTAAACAGCAACGGTAAGGACGACTACAGCACAGTTGAGGACCTTTACAAGATGTTCTCAGATAAGGATCAGATGAGCTTCAGAGGCTGCTCTGCTTCAGAGTTTCTTGAGTGTATCCTTTCAGACGTGGCACTTAACGCTTCAAAGGCAAACACTTTTACAAAGAGCTATACAGACATCTCAACAGCCATCAACAACCAGAGAATCTCCATCTCCGGCGTTGACGAGGATGATGAGGCTGTAAACCTTGTAAAATACCAGAACGCTTACAACCTGGCTTCAAAGATGATTCAGACCCTCACCGAAGTTTACGACCGTCTGATTCTCTACACCGGAGTGTAAACGAATAGTAGAAAATAAGCCGTTTCAGGTATTAAGAAACAGCTGATTTTACCCGATACATTTATTAGCACACGGACGTGCAAATAATCGCAGGGACGCGGTCCACATTTCCTTAGGGGGACCGATATGAGAATTACTAACAGAATTATCCGTAACAACTCATTAAGCAATATCAATACCAACAAGACATATCAGGACAAATTAAATACACAGATGTCAACTCAGAAGAAGATTGACCGTCCTTCGGATGATCCCGTTATCGCCATCAGAGCGCTGAGACTTAGAAGTGACGTTACTGAGGTGACACAGTATTACAGCAAGAACATCCCCGATGCCGAGAACTGGCTTTCAGTAACCGAGGGTGCTCTTGGCAACCTTGCGTCTGTGGTTACAGACATGCAGGCTCAGTGCACAAAGGGCTCCAGCGGCGAGCTCACAAGCACCGACAGAAAAATCATACTTGAGAACCTCAAGGCACTTCGCGACGAGGTTTACGCTACAGGGGATGCGGACTACGCAGGCCGTTATATTTTCACGGGCTACAGGACGGATGTCTCCCTTTCTTTTGGCAAAGATACCAATCTTAAGTACACCCTCACCGAGCAGAAGAACAGCAGCTATATCGATGATATGAAGTTTGTAAAAACCACTGATTCTACTCTCGGGGACAAGGACCTTTTCGACATCAACGAGACAAACTATACAACTTATATAGATGAAACCGACCCTGCCAATGTGAAGGAGTTCACCGAGCAGGACATTCAGGCTATGGAGTACCACAGAATCAGACTTGATTATGTGGATATTGACGGCGATACAATGCCTGAAATCGGATATAACCTTGTGAAAGATGCTTCAGGAAATATCGTTGCCGGCGAAACCATTCCCGGCGCAACTTACGACGTATACAAGGTTATGAATTCCTACGACTTTGATGGTGGCAAATCAGCTTACGAACTCATAAACGAGGATACTTACGATAACGGTGTAATCCTTGTTCGAGATACAGGAGAATTATTACTTGGCAAAAACGTATACGCTGCTCTCCAGGGCGTAAAGGACAATGCCGGCACACCTGATGTTAATGAAGGTGAAATCAGAATTACCTATAATAAGAGTAACTGGAAGAAATCAGACCTTCGCCCGGAACACTACTACGCATGTACAACCAATCCCGGGGGACCCGATAAAATTGAGTACAATCAGGACTACTTAAACAGCATCACAGGTTCAACTCAGGTAATCGAGTACGACGTAGGATACAACCAGACAATAAGAGTTAACTCCACCGCAGACGAGTGCTTCAAGCACGGTGTGGGAAGAGAAGTTGACGATCTTATAAATGCCCTTGACGACACAATCAAGATGGAAGAGAAAGTGGCTAAACTTAAAGCCATGTATGATGAGAAAAAGGGCACTGCTGAAGAAGACAGAGTTAAGGAACTTTATGATGCAGCCAACAAGGCTTATTCCTTATTAAAGGATTCCACTCAGAAATTATTCGAGCGTGGCATCACAAGAATGCAGGGCTACCTGGATGAGACAAACCTGGCAGTTACCAACAACGGTACAAGATCTAAGAAGTTAGACCTTATCGAAACCAGAATGCAGTCTCAGAAGACCACCTTCGAAACCCTCAAGTCCGAGAACGAGGATATTGACATTGCGGAAGCAACAATCGAACTTTCCGCTGCCCAGGTAGTTTACCAGGCATCACTGATGTCTTCAGCGAAGGTGATGAAGAGCACATTGCTCGATTTTATTTAATCTTTAGACGACATACAAAAACACAACATATATTATCAAGGAGGATTACGTAATGAAGATTAACACCAAGATTTTCGGAGAGGTTGATATCGCGGATGAAAAGATAGTAACCTTCCCCCAGGGAATCGTAGGTTTCCCAAATCTTACAAGATTTACACTTATTTTCGACGAAGAAAAAGGGGTTAACGCCGGTATACGCTGGCTTCAGTCTGTGGACGAGCCTGCATTTGCAATGCCTGTCATGGATCCCCTTGTTGTGAAAGAGGATTACAACCCTGTAGTTGAAGATGCAATTTTTGAGCCTATTGGCGGATTTGAATCCGAATCTTCTTTGGTGCTTGTTACAGTTACTGTTCCCAAGGAAATTGAAAAGATGACCGTAAACCTTAAGGGTCCCATCATCATCAATGCAGAAACAAGGAAGGCTATACAGGTAATCGTAGAGGGAGACGAGAACGAAGTTAAGTTCCCTATCTATGCAATCCTTAAAGCCAGAAAGGATGGTGAATAGAATGTTAGCACTGTCCCGTAAGAAAGGTGAATCCTTAATAATTAACAATAACGTGGAGATTACTATTCTTGATATAAAGGGTGACCAGATTAAGGTTGGTATTCAGGCACCTAAGGATGTAACCATTTATCGTAAGGAAGTTTATTTGCAGATTCAGGATGCAAATAAGGAAGCTACCGAAGCTGCAGAAGGTCTTGAGGCTTTGAGAAACCTGTTCTGATTATTGACTGCAAAAATATTTTTCTGAACCTATAAACTTTTTTCGGGAGGTATCCGATAAAAGGTTTAGAAGGTGTACCTATAACCATTTTTAGGTATGAAGATTAACAATTAACCATTAGTCACATGGAGGTGATAGGAATGACATTAGAACCATTAGGAAGCGTAACAGCAGTTCAGGTACAGAGTACTCCTGAATACAATAAGGCCGTGCAGGTTGAGAACAGGGAAGTTTATACCCCCGAGCCCACCGTTTCCGTAGATCCTACAACAGTTGCAGTTGCTAAAGCAGAATCTAAATCTGACACAAACAACGATAATAACTCTGCAACCAGAGAAGAAATCGCAAGAAACAATAACGAGAAGATCAGAAAGGCAGTTGAACAGCTTAACAAGTCGATGCCTCATTCCGAAGCGGTTTATGGTTTCCACGATGAGACCAACAGAGTTACCATCAAGATTGTTGATAAGGATACAAAGGAAGTAATTAAGGAGCTGCCCCCCGAGAAGACTCTCGATATGATTGCAAGAGTCTGGGAGATGGCAGGTTTACTTGTAGACGAGAAGAGATAAGGAGGTACCCGATATGCCAATGAGAATGACAGGACTTATGTCCGGTATGGATACCGAATCAGTTATAAAAGAACTCGTACAGGTTAGGAAGCAGAAAGTTGATAAGGCTGTTAAATCCCAGACCAAGCTTGAATGGAAACAGGATGCCTGGAAGAGCCTTAACACCAAGCTTAAGAACCTTCAGAGCAAATATGTTGCAAACATGCGTTTCTCTACCTCTTATGCGAAGCTTAAGACAAGTGTTTCTGATAAGAGTAAAGCAGACGTTATTACAGGTGAAAATGCTACAGCCAGTGTTCAGAACCTCAAGATTACAGGCCTTGCCAAGACTGCATATTTTACAGGCGGAGCAATCTCTCCCAATTCAGGTGAGAAGCTGACTGCTCTCTCAAAGATGAGTGAGATTCTTGGTGAAGAATTTGTTTATGATGAGGAGAACTCGGGTTTTAACCTTAAATTCGATGGCGCAACTGAAAGTTTACGAATCGAGGTTAATGCCGAGACAACAATTTCCGATATCCTTAATCAGATAAAGGAAAAGGGTGAAGGCAAACTCAATGCATCCTTTGATGAGAAAACCCAAAGATTCTTCATCAGTGCTAAGGAATCCGGTAAGGACCTTAACTTTACCATTTCAGGAGACGGTGCAGGTACCAAAGCCGATACTATAGTAAACGCTCTTGGACTCAAGGCTGTTCCTGAAGACCAGGAAGCCGATGAAGGCGAAGCTACATATGTAAAAGGTCAGGACGCTGAGATTTATCTCAACGGAGCCAAATTTACCAACTCTACAAATGTATTTGAGATAAACGGTCTTACAATCACAGCTCTTGATAAGACTGAAGGTGAAGGAATTACTCTCACCACTCAGCAGGATACCGACGGTATCTACGATATGATCAAGAACTTCTTCAAGGAGTATAACTCCATAATCAATGAGATGGATAAGTTATACAACGCAGAGAAGGCTAAGGATATGGATCCCCTTACCGATGAAGAGAAGGAAGAAATGTCCGATTCTGAAATCGAGAAGTGGGAGCAGAAGATAAAGGATCAGATTCTTCGAAGAGATGATACCTTATACACAGTATCCGATGCACTAAAGACCGTATTCACCAGAGGTGTTGAAATGTCCGACGGTACCACATTATATCTTTCAGAGTTTGGTATCGGAACACTTGGATATTTTTCATCCGCTGATAATGAGAAGAACGCTTACCATATCGACGGCGACCCCGACGATAAGGACACCAGCGGTAACACCGATAAGCTTAAGAGCGCTATTGCCAGCGATCCTGACAAGGTTGTTTCCTTCTTCTCAAAGATGTTTAACAATCTTTATACCAAGATGAACGACTTGTCCACAAGTGTCGAGGGAACCAGAAGCTTCGGTACCTTCTACAACGACAAGAAGATGAAGACCGATTACGATGATTATAAGACCAGAATCAAAGATCTTGAGAAGCGTCTTACAGAGTATGAGGACAAGTGGTATAAGAAATTCGCAGCAATGGAAACCGCAATGGCTAAGCTTCAGTCTAACACCAGCGCTGTAACAAGTATGTTAGGAATGTAATTAGGAGGCACACACTATGACTTACAACAATGCCTATGCACAGTACAATAACTCAAAGGTTCTCACCGCATCTCCTGCGGAGTTAACCCTTATGCTTTACGATGGAGCCATTAAGTTCTGCAATATTGCAATAATGGCAGTAGGACAGAACGATATTACCAAGACTCACACAAATATCGTAAAGGCAGAGAAGATTGTGGACTACTTAAGAAGTACACTGGATATGCGTTACGAAGTATCCAAGGACTTTGAGAGAGTATACGTATATCTTCAGAGACGTCTCGTTGAAGCCAACATGCAGAAAGACATTGTTATTATTGAAGAAGTTCGTACACATCTTCAGTCTATGCGTGATACCTGGAAAGAGGTTATGGCAATAAACAAAGACAAAAACTATACCCCTCAGCCCATGGAGGCCAACGCGTGAAAAATTACCTGACGGTACTTGAAGAAAGCCTTATCAAGAAGATTGAGGTTTTGGAAAAAATCAAAAAAGCTACCTTCGCTCAGAAAGATTTACTTGTCCAGAAGGATTTAGATCTTAAAGCATTCGATTCCTATGTAGATGAGAAGGATGCTTATATAAGTGAACTCACAAAGCTGGACGAAGGATTTGATACCTTGTATAAAAGAGTTTCTTCCGAGTTAGAGGCCAACAGGGCAGCTTACTCGGAGGAGATAACAAGGTTAAAGGAACTTGTTACCAAAGTCACCGAACTTTCAAGTGCCATAGAGGCTCAGGAAGCCAGAAACAGGGATGCTGTCACCAAATATTTTGCAGGTGCCAAGAAAAGAATAGCCACCGGAAGAAGATCCAACCAGGCAGCACTTGATTATTACAAATCCTCCATCGGATACAACGGAGAAAACTCCGGGATGATGGACCAGAAAAAGTAGTATTTTATATTTTACAAAATTTTTTTCAAATTTTTACTGTATTGGGGTTAAGTATTTCCAAAACTCTCCGATATAGTTATTAAGATTACCGATAGTACACACTTCAACAAATCTATAGCTTCTTGCGAACCCAGTTGAGTGTATATTATACAATAACAATTTAATCCAATGGGCAAAAGGATTTGCCCATACCAAATTTTTCAAGGAGGAAAAATCTATGGTAGTACAACACAATCTCACAGCAATGAACTCTAACAGAATGCTTGGTATCACAACCAAGACACAGGCTAAGGCAACTGAGAAGTTATCTTCCGGTTACAAGATTAACCGTGCAGCTGACGACGCAGCAGGCTTATCCATCAGTGAGAAAATGCGTAAGCAGATCAGAGGACTTACTCAGGCTTCCGCAAACGCACAGGACGGAATTTCAGCAGTACAGACAGCAGAAGGTGCACTTACAGAAGTACACGATATGCTTCAGAGAATGAACGAGTTAGCAGTTAAGGCTGCAAACGGAACCAACAGCAAGGATGATAGAGATTACATCCAGGCTGAGGTAGATCAGTTAGTAACCGAGATCGACCGTGTAGCTACAACTACAAAATTCAACGAGACATATCTGTTAAAGGGAACCAACAATGATACTACTGTAGGTAAGCTTACGTTTACTACAGCTGAAACCAATATCGATGATAAGATTGGCGGCTCTGCCCTTACATTCGATACCGATGGCATTGCTACTGTAACTCCCGGAGCAGCAGATTCACTGGCTTCAACCTCAAATTATAATACTACCAAGGCAGATGCGGGAGACGGAGTCACAACTCAGACATCAAGTTCATCTGCTTCTATTGCAGCCGGAAAATCTATCGAAATTGATGGAACAGAGTACAAATTGTACAAGGGCGCTACAGATGAGCAGCTTAAGGCTTCTTTCTCAGCAGATGCTGATAAGAAGAAAGTTGGCGTAAGTGTATTTGGTGACGAAGCAGCATTCAAGGCAGCAGTTAACAAGGCTCTTGATGATTTGAATCTTGGCAAAGATGTTAAAAACATCGCTTTTAACAAGGATGATAACCTTGAGGTTACAGCATTCTCAGACCTTAACAAGGCTGTTGATCTCAGCCTCCACGTAGGTGCTGACTCAACCAAGGACAACAAGATTAATCTCTCTATTGAGATGATGTCTGCAAGAGGACTTGGCGTTAACGGCATCAGAGTTGATGGTGAAGATTTCGACAACGCTACAGCATCTATTGACACAATCAAAGCAGCCATCCAGAAGGTATCTGAGCAGAGATCTGCACTCGGTGCAGTTCAGAACAGACTTGAGCACACAATCAACAACCTCGACAACGTAGTAGAGAACACAACAAGTGCTGAATCTGCTATCCGTGATACTGATATGGCTAGCCAGATGGTAACCTACTCCAACAATAACATCCTTGCTCAGGCAGGACAGGCAATGTTGGCACAGGCTAACCAGTCTAACCAGGGTGTACTTAGCTTACTTGGCTAATTACAATAACCAATTAAAACCTAATTATACTTATACTTAAATGCTTATTCCCCTCCCCTGTTTTCAGGGGAGGAGGATAAAGGCATCCCCTGTCATTACCGAGACGCCCGGATGCCTCGGTAATGGCAGGGTACTAACCGGCAGGGGAAACGACCTTACCATTACTAAAACAAAAACTTTCAACAAGGATGTTGAAAGCAAGCAAATTTTTCAAGGAGGAAAAATCTATGGTAGTACAACACAATTTAACAGCAATGAACTCCAACAGAATGTTGGGTATCACAGCAAAGACACAGGCTAAGGCAACAGAGAAGTTATCATCAGGTTACAAGATTAACCGTGCAGCTGACGACGCAGCAGGCTTATCCATCAGTGAGAAAATGCGTAAGCAGATTAGAGGACTTACTCAGGCTTCCGCAAACGCACAGGACGGAATTTCAGCAGTACAGACAGCAGAAGGTGCACTTACAGAAGTACACGATATGCTTCAGAGAATGAAC
>JAEEGJ010015201.1_pt1 | contig 18020 bp, 13 predicted proteins | sample 8958761 | NCBI WGS metagenome assembly JAEEGJ01 (sample SAMN16246546, study PRJNA631951) | gut metagenome | biome: gut microbiome; feature: rumen; material: RS-attached | host: Bos | place: Iran: Karaj | collected 2018-10
CAACCACACTGGCACCCGGTTTGAACATTAACTCATTGCCTAATGAGTAGAACACTCGATCGAGCAAGGCACACAGCGAACCATTAGGACCACCATAATATACGGGTGAACCGATGACCAATCCGTCGATACCATCCTTCACGGCTCTCCATACCTTATAATATAAGTCATCACGGAAGGTACATCTTGCACCGTTCCTGCCACACATACCACAGGCAATACAGCCTTGCACAGCCTGCTTGCCAATGCTGATAATCTCAGTCTCAACGCCCTCTTCGTTCAGTATCTTAGCCACCTCACTGAGAGCAGTGAATGTATTGCCGTTCTCTTTAGGGCTTCCGTTTATTAAAAGTACCTTCGCCATATCTCCAAATAATAAAATATTGTAATCATAGTGATTATGAACTTGGGGAGGCCCTTGTCATTCGGCAACTAGCCTGTAATAGACGGCACCCTGCTCGTTTTTCAAAGTACGGGTGTCAGGATCATACTCATAGCATTCCTCCTCAGAGTCCACTCCCTTGGCTTTCATACAGATGGTATTCCCCTCGATCCTATAGGTATATTCCGTATAGTTGAGACTTCCCACCATGCACCATGAGGCAGTACCGTCCGCATTCAGACTGATACGGCTCACACTACTCATGTTCTCATCAAGGCTGTCATAGATACCATCCATATTGGCATAAGTCAGTTCTGAAGAATCCTCCTGCGGCTCTGCAAGATAGTTTTGCATCGATTCCATTAAGCTGGACTGGACCTCCTTGCCGTCTGAATCATTGTAGAACCTGATGATGTCGTGTACGCGCCAGTCACCATCCTCACGGCAGAACTTTAACTTCTGGTGAACGGTCTGAACAGAACTGTAGAGCGTATAATCAACCAAAGCGATACCCTTTTCAACGTCCAACTCTTCAAACTTGATGTCGCGAGCCTCCAGATCACTCGGATTGCTGTCCTGCATCATCGTCCAATAGTCATCATTGAAGAAGCCGATTTCAGGCAGATTGGCGTCCTTCTTTTCAACCGCCGCCACCGTGTCACGCCAGGCATGACAGGCAAAGCGCTGGTCAATATCACTTGCGTTCTGTGCGGCAGCGGCATACAGTTCCTTGATAATACCGGCAATATCTTCCTTGGCCTTCACGGTCATGGAGTCCATTGCGGCGATGTTGGCAGAATCGCGTTCCATACCAGGCCCGTCAACGGGCTTAAAAAACTTACAACCTGTAAATCCTACTGTCAAGAGCATCATGCCCAAGACAAATACAAAAGCCTTTTTCATATCACTCTGCATAATCTGATAGTTGAGTCGTCGACCTAGATGCTGAACTCATCATCTTTTGGGAGTTCCACGTCAGAATAAGGAACTTTGAAATGTATTTCCCTGAACTGCAGCCTCAGGCTCTTATCACCAAGCTGCGCGTAGCAGGTCACAAGATGCGGCTTGCCCTTCTCGTCGATAGTGGCTGAGATGGTGGCATCATAAGGCGTGGGCGAATCGTTCAGAAATTCGAACTTTCCCTTGCAACTAATCGCAGTGCTGTCGGCATTATAAGTAATGTCGTCGGAATAGATTCTGGCAAAGTCGCCAACCTTGACCACCAGGCCATAGCCTAACGTCAGCACGTGATCCACACCATCCTTTGTGCGATAGCCGGCATCACGCTGTGTGTACTTGGTCCAGCCTGCGAGGATGCTGTCTTTCTCAAAGAAGTCTTTCACCTTGATTTCACCGTTTATAAAGAACCCGTGTTCCGAGTAGTCATAACCGTCGACCACTTCATCTTCATTCTCGCGATTTGTGAAATCATCTTCATCGTCATTACTGCATGCAGCGAACGACCCGCTTAACATAATGGCTGCTAAAGCCATAAACATCATCTTTTTCATACTCTTCTTTATTTATGGATTGATACTTTTGCAGATTAACTGCGTGAATTATTTGTCTTATTGACGCTGCAAAAGTATGAAGAAGTTGTAATGCCACCAAAGATTTGGGATATTTAGCGGGGTTTTGTGATGAATGGTGTGATGAATGGCAGATTTGTGACCATAATGTTATGCTCTCATGAATGAAACACTTGATTGATGAGTTGCACGAACTCCTTGTAGGCGAATGTCTCCTGAAGTTCGCGAAGCGCATCGGCCAGCCCTCGATAATGCCACTCGTGTTCCTTGGGGTCCTTGGCGTGGAAAATGTTCCAAAGGGCATCGCCCTGCACGGAATAGTCGCGGGCGATGGCACGCATATTCGAAAGCTTGTCACCCAAGGCTACGATTTTTGCATCGTGAGAGGCACGGGCGAGTCGGTCGATGGCGCTTTGTTTGCGAGAGTGCCAGCTGTCCTCTTCGCTTACACCTTGCTCGAACTTGTCGGTCTCCGAAGCAACCAGCAGAGCGATGCGGTCGCCGAACTCAGCGCGTATCTGCTCCACAGTGACATCGGTGTCCTCCACCGTATCGTGAAGGGCGGCAGCAGCCAAAAGTTCCTGGTCGGTCGTCATCGTTGCTACGATTTCGACGGCCTCCATGGGGTGGACGATGTAGGGGAACCCCTTGCCGCGTCGCTCGGTGCCAGCATGGGCACGGACAGCGAACACAATAGCGCGGTCTAGCAATTCTGTATTCAAAGGTTTATTTGCCATTATTACGAGTGTATGTAGTTATTTTATGCACAGAAAGAACTGCCCCTTTCGTGCTAATAAAACTCAAGATATTTTATTGTTAATTTGCTTGCAAATATAAGTCAATATTCCCAAAAATGGGAATATTTTACAAAACAATTATCACTTTTTAACCTTTTTCATCAAAATTCAGTTGCGTTTTTTTGTCTCCCGTCTTTTTCGTCTTTCTCCATGTATAATGCACATTTTTTCCATGCGGTAGCAAATTTTTCACTATTCACTATTCACCATTCACTTTTTTTTCGTATCTTTGCAGGCGAAATGGTGATGCACGGGTGTTTCATCCGCGCAAGAAAAGGGAATCAGGTGTAAATCCTGAGCAGTACCCGCTACTGTAATCCCCATTATGGTAAGTTCAAACAAAGCCACTGACTCAAGAAGGTAAAAGTGAATAGTGAATAGTGAAAAATTTGCTACCGCTTTGAAAAAGTGTTGGGAAGGCGAACTTATCGGGGAGAGCCAGGAAACCTGCCATGTTCGGTATGAATGAAGCGAAGGCCTCGGGAATAGGGCTGGGCGGAAAAATTGAGGAATTAAAAATTGATGAATTGAAAGACAGGCTGCTTTGGCTGTTGCTCTGTCTGTTGGTGCAAGCATCTGTATTTGCTCAGGATGTCAAGCAGCGGAAGAGCCAGATGAAGGATTCGGTGATGCTGGACAATGTGACCGTCACCGGCAAATCGAAAACCCAGCGACTTCGCGAGGGGGCACTCTCCGTAAATGCCATCGACGTACGGTCCTTCGTCAGCAGCATCAGCAGTTTAAGTGGACTGGTGGACCGTACAGCAGGCGTGAAACTGCGAGAAGAGGGTGGTGTGGGTTCCGACTTCGACCTCTCAATCAACGGCATGTCGGGCAATTCCGTGCGCTATTTCCTCGACGGCGTTCCTCTCGATACGAAAGGCTCGGGTGTGACGCTTGCCAATCTGCCCGTCAATCTGATAGACCATATCGAGATCTATAAGGGTGTGGTGCCTACCTGGCTCAGTAGCGATGCCTTGGGTGGTGCAGTGAACATCGTGACCAACCGCAAGAAGGTGAACTATCTCGATGCGAGCTACGGCTTCGGCTCCTATCATACGCATCGTGCCGATGCTAATGGACAATGGATAATGGCTAATGGACTGACCATTCGTCCTACCTTGGGCATCAATTATTCAAAGAATGATTACATGATGCGTGGCGTGGAGGTATGGGATGAGGAAAGCCGCGAGTATATCGCAGTAGACCGTCGCCGGTTCCACGATGACTACCTGTCGGCGTTAGGACAGTTGGAAGTGGGCTTCACCGATAAGTGGTGGGCTGACGAGTTCTTCGTGTGCGTATCTTATAATAAGGTGGAAAAGGAGGTGCAGACGGGCCAGATACAGACGAAGATTGTAGGTGAGGCAGAGCGCCGCTCTGAAGCCTGGAGCCTCAGCGCGAACTATCAGAAGCGCAATTTCCTGTTGAAGAATCTGACGGCAAGTCTGTCGCTCTCGCACACCTGGGATCATGCACAGACCATCGATACCGTGTACCGTAAATATGACTGGAACGGTGATTTTATCAAGAGTTCACGCAACGAGATCACTGGTCGCGCGCGTACCTTGCGTCACTATAAGCGGCCACTCACCATCGGACGGGCTGACCTGCGATACCGCTTCAGTGATGCCCATCTGCTGAACCTGAGCTATGCCCTTAACCGTACAGGCAACGACCGTTGGGACGATGTGGACAAGAGCTTTGAGGCGGCCAATGACGTGCTGGCAAAGCATATCATCGGCCTGTCTTATAATCAGACGCTTTTCGGTGGGATTCTCAACAATACCTTCTTCCTGAAGGATTACGTGAACCATCTGGATATCAATCAGACCGATATTCCTACCGTCACAGGTTCGAGAGAGGTGCAGGGCGCTTCGACATCGAATGATCTGGGATGGGGTATCGGCATCAAGGTACAGCCGATAGAGCCGTTGGCACTGAAGGCCAGCTATGAGCATAGTGTGCGACTGCCTCTGGCGCGTGAACTGTTGGGCAACGGTACCACCATCTATGCCAATGTGGCCCTGGAACCCGAGAAGAGTGAGAACTTCAATGTGGGTCTCTTTGGTACACTGAGGAGCAACGACCATACATTGTCGTATGAGGTGAACGGATTCCTGCGCAAGGTGGATAACTATATCCAGCCGCAGGTATCGGAAAAGGAGGGCATGATGCAGTATGTGAATGTGCCAGCCGTGCATATCAAGGGTGTGGAGGGCGAGTTGCGCTATGACTGGCAGCAGCGTCTGCAGATCGTTGGCAACGTGACCTGGCAGGATGCCCGTGACCGTCAGGAGTTCAAGAGTGATGGTAAGCCATCGGTCACCTTTGACAACCACGTGCCCAACCGTCCCTGGTTCTATGCCTCTGCAGAAGCCCGCTATCATTTCCGCCGCCTCTTCTCGAAGAGTGACCGTCTGATGCTGGGGCTCGACTATCAGTGGGTGCATTGGTTCTTCCTCTCGTGGGAGGGGTATGGCGCCCTCGAAACCAAGGCCCGCATCCCTGAGAAGAACATCTTCGGCGCTCAGGCCACTTATTCGTGGAATAACGAGCGGTATAGTATCGCTGTGACTTGCGAGAACCTGTTCGACAGGACCATCTACGACAACTATAAGCTGCAGAAGCCCGGGAGGATGCTGTTTGCGAAGTTCAGAATCAATTTGCATTAAGACAGAATAATATCATAATAGATTATTGATTAACAAATTAAAAAGTAAGAACATGAAAAAACTGAAATTCTATCTGATGCTGCTGGTGATGCTGATGGCCACCAGCGCAAAGGCGGACAGTGTGAAGTATCTGGTGCTGAACAGCGGCGGCGAGGAAACCGTCATTGCCCTGGCCGACAATCCAGTGATGACCATCAATGAAGGCACATTGAAAGTGACGGTCGCCGGTGTGGAGAAGCTCTCGGCCGAATTGTCGCAGGGCCTGAGCTACCGCTTCTCGGAATCAGCCCCCACCGCCATTCAATCCGTTATGAACGAAGAGTCGTCGCGCCTGGAGCAGGGCCACGTCTACATTGCCCATGCCCATGAGGGAGAAACGGTTCGTGTGTTCACCGTCGACGGTAAGCTGGTAGCCTCGCAGCGCATCAACAGCGAGGGCACTGCCGACATCGACCTGACCGCACTCGGCAAAGGTCTCTATATCGTTAAGTCAGCGAAAACAAGTATTAAAGTCATGAACAAATAATCAAAGAAAGGATAAAGATATGAAAAAGTTTCTACTTACATTAGTTGCAACCACTATGCTGTGTCTTGGTATCAGCGCACAGCAGTATGTCATGAAGATCACAAAGGCCGACGGCAGCACGGTCGAGGTAAATGCCGACGACATCAAGGACGTGACCTTCGTTCAGACGGGTACTACTCCGATTGTGTTAGGTCCTCATCATTTCGACCTGACAGTGACCGTAGGCAAGCAGGGTGGTATGGGTCGTGACGTGACCACCATCATGCAGAGCCGCGAGAAGCTGGATGCTGGTGCAATCGTAGACTTCAAGAATGTTGGTGCAGAGATTAATGCAGACTACTCAATGGAAGCCATCACTCGTGGCAAATATTATTATCAGGTGCCCGTAAGTGCCGATCGCTTTGTGAAGCTGCAGTTCAAAGACAACAAGATGGAGGTGGTTCAGGCTCAGCCGTTCCGTGAGAATACCTATAACACCCGCCAGTACTGTCATGCTTGGACTGCTGACAACCAGCTTATCATTATGGCTGCCAATGGCGACAAGAACGCCATTGTATGGACAAAGCTGAACACCGATGATATGACCATCGTCAGCGAGGGTACACTCAGCATTAGTGTAGCCGATGGTTGGGAGTCGTTCACCACCAGTGGTGTTCTGGCTTATCGTGAGAGCGACAACAAGCTGTTCTATTTCTATTATAACAAGAAGGGCTCTGGCCGTAAGGCTACCAAGGAGGAGAAGTTCCACGTTGCAGTAATCAATGCCGAGACGATGGCCGTAGAGCAGGATAATCTCTGTCCGTTTGCAGCTGAGATGGCTGGTTCTGCATATGGTGAGCTGCTTCAGCAGACCACTTTCTTCGATGAGGCTGGCAATCTCTATCTGGCTGCATTCAGCGATACCTCGATAGGTGAGGAGGGCAAACTGCTTCGCATTAAGAAGGGTGAGTTCAACATCGATGCCGACTTCAATGGCTTCCCCAATAGCGACGGAAAGTTGCTGACCACTCAGTATCTGGGTAATGGCAAGGTGTTCTGCTATTCTCGTCATGATGACGAAGCTCTTGGCACAGCCATCGACAGCTACGCTCACTACTATAGCGTGGTCGATATGAAGGCTGGCACCCGTACCCGCATGAGCTTTGGCGGCACAGAGATTCCTTACAGCAGTGGCCGCTTCTCACAGCGCTCTGCCTTCGATCCCAACGAAAACAAAGTTTACTTTGGTGTGAACACTGAGACCGCTCAGCCCCAGATCTATGTCTACGATGTGAAGACAGGCAATGTGAGCGAGGGAATCAAAGTGTCGGAGGGCTACTACTTTGAGCAGATCCGTATTGTTGAAGACTAATCAAGTAACCGCGAAGCGCTTTTACAAAGCGAAGCGACTAAAAGAATTGGAGAATTGAAATACGTGTATTATTATATAAGTTTGTTTCTGGTGTTCCTGTGCTCGGCTCCGTGCTGGGCACAGGACACTGCTTTATTGATGGTACACTTCGGCACCACCTATGACGAGACGCGTGCGAAGACCATCGATGCGATTAACGAGAAGGCCGTAAAGGCATTCCCTCAATTGAAGGTTCGTGAAGCCTATACCTCTCGTATCGTGATGAAACGCCTTGCCCAGCGAGGTATCAAGAAGGATACTCCCATCGATGCGCTGCTGAAACTGCGTAGCGAGGGTATCAGGACGGTAAAGATCCAACCATCGTATATCATCGACGGTATTGAGATGGATCGTCTGCGTAAGGATGTGGAACAGGTACGGCCTTTCTTCGACAGTATCTGGGTGAGTACGCCCTTGCTTTATACCGTAGAAGATGCCGAGAAAGTGTGCGAGGTATTGGTGAACCGTCATACGGCAGATGCCAGGAAACGGGAGCATGTGCTCTTTATCGGTCACGGGACGGAAGGACCTGCGACAGCTTTGTACAGCCAACTCGACTATATGCTGCGAGCCGGTGGTCATGCAAACTATCATGTGGCTACTATCGAAGGCTATCCCACACAGGAGACGGCTTTGGCTCAGATCAAGGCGATGAAAGGCAAAAAGGTGACATTGGTGCCGCTGCTCTTCGTGGCTGGCGATCATGCCAACAATGATATCTCCGTAGAATGGAAGGAAGCACTCGAGAAAGAAGGATTAACGGTTGATGTCCGTCTTGAGGGTCTTGGCGAAGTGCCTGAAATACAGAACCTTTATATTAAAAAGGTAGTGAAAAGTGAATAGTTGAAATGACTCGTCGGAAGATTCTTGCAATAGTTGGTGTGCTGGTGATATTGGCGGTGGTCGGCATTGTCGCCTATCGCCATTTCATGGCACCCACACGCATCATCGTGGTGAATGCCTTGAAGGCTCAACAGGCTGATATCGTGCTGAGCAATGACCATCCGCAGATTAAGGTGGATTGTGTTGAGGCTGAGGAAATGGGTAGTCTTGCAGGGTATGATGCCGTCATCATCTACGCCCGCAGGCTTTTCCTGACACCAGAACAGGAGGCAGAGGTGAAGCGCGTGGCAGAGAAGGGTGTCCCCGTTTATACCAAGACCCTGCGCAGCAATGATTTCGTAGAGAATCACAACCTCAGTGAGGAGCAGATTGCCACTTTGCAGGAATACTTCGACAACGAGAACCGTCAGAATTACCGCAATGGTCTCAGATTCCTGAGATACATTGCCACTCCTCAGCGTTGGGGCGATCAAGGATACGACAAGCCCATAGAGGTGCTGAAAGACATGTACTACCATCGTGAGTACGGCCAGTATTTCAAGACCCACGAAGAACTGACGCAGTATCTGAAAGAGCGTCATCTCTATCATCAAGATGCCCAGACGCTGGCCCTGATATCCGGCATCACCTTTCCTATGGAAGGCAACCGTGAGCATGTGGATACGCTCATCACGATGCTCACACAACGGGGATTTAACGTCTATCCCATGACCTGTTCAGGCAAGAAACGTGAGAAGATGCTCCATCAGTTGAAGCCTGATGCCGTTGTCTATATGGCGATGGGACGTTTGGGTAATGACACGTTGATCCAGTGGATGCAGGAGAAGAATATCGCCTTGTTCTGTCCCTATCCACTCTCACAGACACATGAGGAGTGGATGAACCAGGACATCCCTATGGCTAGTGGTTCGAAAAACGCCCGTATCGTCATTCCTGAAATCGATGGTGGTACGGCACCGTTCTGTATTGCCACTCAGAACCCGAATAAGGAAGGTTATCATATCAATACCGCTGAGACAGAACGGTGCGAGATGCTGGTGGAGCATATTTGCCGCAGTATGTCGCTTCGTCAGAAGAAGAACAGCGAGAAGCGCATCGCCATCGGCTATTTCAAACGTCCTGGTAAGGATGCGCTTTTGGCAAGTGGTATGGAAGTGATTCCCTCGATGTATAATCTCCTGAAACGGTTGCAGCAGGAGGGCTATAACGTCAATGGTCTGCCTTCGACTCTCGAAGGCTTTGCCAAAGCGATAAAGACGGAAGGACTTGTGCTTGGCTCTTATGCCAAAGGTGCTCAAGAAGAATATCTGAAGAAAGGCCATCCGCTGTGGTTCAGTCGTCAGCAATATGAGCAATGGGCGAAGGAAATACTGCCCGCAGAGAAATACCAGGAGGTGGTCAACCGTTATGGCGAGGCACCTGGAGAGTTGTTAGCTAAGGGAGACAGTATTGCCATCGCTTGTGTGCGCTATGGTAATGTGCTGCTCTTTCCACAGCCCCGTCCTGCCTTGGGTGATGATGATTTCAAACTAGTGCATGGGGTAGAGGTAGCACCGCCTCATAGTTATCTGGCACCTTATTTATATTTGCAGAAGGGATTCCAAGCTGATGCCCTGATACATTTTGGCACACATGGAAACTTAGAATATACACCAGGACGCGATGCGGGTATGCGACCACAAGACTGGAGTCAGCAGCTCGTTGGTCCTACACCACATTTCTATTATTATACCACTAGCAATATCGGAGAGGCCATTATTGCCAAGCGACGTTCAAATGCCGTCCTGCTCACCTATCTCACGCCACCATATGCAGAAAGTGGCATGCGACAGAAATACAATGCCCTTCATAACGACATACACAAGTTAAGGGAAAAGGGAATAGTGAACAGTGAAAAATTTGCTACCGCATCACGATCACTTAAACAGAGAATCGTTAAGGAGGGGTTGCATCGGACATTGGGCATCGACAGCATAGTTAGTAAGCCTCTTACGCATGAGGAGTTGGAACGTATCGACAGTCATGTGGAGGAGCTGATGAACGAGAAGATGCAGGGGTCATACTATACTTTGGGACAGCCCTACACAGAAGAACAATTGAACCAGACGGCAAGAGCGATGAACAACGATGCCTCGCAATGGCCTCGCATCAAACAACTGCTGACGGTTTCCACTCAAGCGGAAATCAATAATATGGTTCGTGCGCTGAATGGTGGGACGATTGCGCCTGCTCCTGGTGGAGATCCTATTCTCAATGACAATGTGCTGCCAACAGGAAGGAATATGTTCAGTATCAATCCTGACAACACCCCTGATCCTCAGGCTTGGGAAGACGGCAAGCGATTGGCTGAGCAGACTATCGCCAAGTATCGTCAGGAGCATGGAGAGTATCCCCGTAAGGTAAGTTACACTTTCTGGGCAGGAGAATTCATCGCTACAGGTGGTGCTACGATTGCCCAAGCGCTTTGGATGTTGGGTGTAGAGCCGGAAAGAGATAGTCAGGGGCGTATCGGCGCCCTACGATTGGTGCCAGCCAAGGACTTAGGTCGTCCGCGTATCAATGTGATGATACAGATCAGCGGGCAGTTGCGTGACATTGCCGACTCGCGTCTGAAACTGATTACAGAGGCGATTCAAATGGCTTCAGCAGCAGAGAAGGAAGACTCGAATTACGTTCGTGAAGGTACGCTGGCTCAGGAGAAGGAACTTATCGAGAAAGGCATTGCGCCACAGAGGGCACGAGAACTCTCTACCTTACGAGTGTTCGGCCCTGTGAACAACGGTTACAGCACAGGTATGATGAACTACATAGAGCGGAGTGGTTCTTGGAGCGACAAGAGCGAACTCGTGGATGGTTATCTGAATAATATGTGTGCTGCATATGGTGATGAGGTGCATTGGGGAATGGCCCAGCGAGAACTCTTCGCAGCAGCCCTACAAGAAACGGACGTTACCATCCAACCTCGTCAGAGTAACACCTGGGGACCGATTTCGTTGGATCATGTCTATGAGTTTACTGGTGGACTTTCGATGGCAGTCAAGGCACTCACAGGCAAAGAGCCCGATGCCCTGATGGCCGACTATCGGAATCGTCAGAATCGCAGGATTCAAGGTGTGAAGGAGGCTATTGATATCGAAGTACGCACCACGTTGCTTAATCCAAACTTTGTTCGTGAACGGATGAAGGGTGATGAGGGTACGGCTCAGATGTTTGGTGAGACATTCAGGAATATCTTTGGATGGAGCGTCACCCGTTCGTCAGCCCTCGACCCTCAGCTCTACGATGAACTGTATCAGATGTATGTCGCTGATGAGCAGCAGCTTGGTATCCGTGAATACTTCCAGCAGAAGAATCCTGCTGCCTATCAGGCGATGACTGCTACGATGCTTGAGAGTGCACGAAAGGGCTATTGGAAACCGTCTGAAACACAACTCAAACAAACGGCTCAGCTGCATGCAGAGATTACGAAAGAGAGTGGTGCTGCTTGTACGGACTTTGTCTGTAATAATGCTTCACTGCAGGTGTTTATCGAAGGACATTTGTCTGCTGATGTCCGTCAGGGTTATAACCGTCAGATGACGTTGGTGAAGAGCAGAGAAGTCAATGGCAAGGTCACGGTTTTGGAGAAAGGAAACTCACGGGGACAGGTCCCGCAGGTTGACGGGCAACAACCCACGGGACCTGTCCCCATGAGTCTTTTGATAATCGTCATCCTGTTGTTGCTTGTGATGATCATTATCTATCTACGCAAGAGAAATGGAGATCGTAGCTGACACCCTCATTCTGTTGGTGGTGATTCAGACAGCCATCAGACTCAGCCAATGGTCAAACATTTGGTTGCGACTGGCATATTGTCTGGCAGTAGGGGCTATCGTATGGCTGTCGACAAACTATGCAGCAGGTCTTTCGAAACTTCAGGTTTCAGGATGGCTGCACAACACTTCGATTCTCCAGGATATAGCAGTCGTTTGTATTTTGGATGCACTTCTGAGTCGCATTCGATTTTATCCAGGTTTACTGATTCTGCCAGTAGCATTCTATGTGCTCTGTCAGATGCTCTTTACCTTAACGGGTGTTGGCTTTCAGACCACTGGACTATTGTTAGCTGTCGCATTGACAATAATTCTCCTGTTATTATCAAAAGGTATGACCTGGCTGCTGCCTCAGAAGACAGATCGCTCTATCCTTCATACCATCATCACCATCCTGCTTTGCCTGACGTGCTTAGTGGCTACTCAGCAATCGGTGATGGTTTATCCTGCAATCAATCAAAATATCATTATGGAATATATCTCAAGAGCCCTCTTCGGAATAGCCAACATCCTGCTTATTCCCGATGTCATCATGCTGATCATCTTCTTCATCAGATCGATTATTCTGTTGGTAACCACCTCTATGCAGTATGCCAACAGGAGGAAAGATGGTCACGGAAGTCTTTACACCAAGTATCGCAACCTGTTGTACGATCAGGAACCCAGCGAGGCCTATGCCGACTATCTGGCGGCGCAGATGGAAGCTGAGGCAGCAAAGGATGTGAACCTCTCGCGACTGCTCACTAAGTTAGGACCTGTGCTTGGACTTATCGGTACGCTCATCAGCATGTCGCCAGCATTGGTGGGGCTGTCTACAGGTGATATCTCTGGGATGGCCTATAACATGCAGGTGGTCTTCTCGGCTACGGTCGTAGGACTGGTCATCAGTGTGGTAGGTCTCTTTACCCAACAGTTGAAGTCGCGCTGGCATCAGCAGGATATCAGCCGATTGGAGTATGTGTCAAGTCAATATATCGAGAAGCATGAGAAAGAAGCGTAGATATTCAATGTTGACGGAGGATGACGGCGATCCGCTGAGTGTGGTGGTCAACCTCTTCGATGTGGCGATGGTCTTCGCTGTGTCGCTGATGGTGGCGATGGTCATGCACATGAATATGGCGGAGGTGTTTGGCAAGGAGGATTTTACCATCGTGAAGAATCCTGGCAAGGAGAATATGGAAATCATCCAGAAGAAAGGACGAGAGATAGAGACCTACAAGGCCAGCAGACAGACACAAGGCGAAGGAACCAGAGGTAAACGTCTCGGCACAGCCTATCAGTTAGAGGATGGACGTATTATTTATGTGCCAGAATAATACGATATTCAAAAAGAATTTGTAACTTTGCAAACAAATGAAGACAGCATTCCTGATAGCGGCACCCACGAGTGGCTCTGGCAAGACGACAATTGCCAGAGGACTGATGGCGCTGCTGGCTTCGAAAGGTATGAAGGTGCAGCCATTCAAGTGCGGGCCAGACTATATCGATACGAAGTTTCATGAGGCTGTCTGCGGACGACCCAGTATCAATCTCGATACATTTATGGCTTCGCCAGAGCATGTGAAAGAACTCTTTGTTCGCTATGGTTCAGATGCTGAGGTGTGTATCGTAGAGGGGATGATGGGACTTTTCGATGGCTATGATCGCGAGAAAGGCTCGTCGTATGAGATTGCTCGGGTGCTAGATATTCCTGTGGTCTTGGTGGTGGATGCGAAGTCGGCTGCTTATTCGATGGCGGCTTTGCTCTCAGGCTTTATCCATTTCAGAGAGGATGTGCGGATTGCTGGCATTATTTTTAATAAGGTGGGGTCGGAAAAGCACTTTTCGATGCTGCAGCAGGTGTGCGAGGATCTGGGCATCGAATGTTTCGGCTATCTACCTAAGTCACCGGCTCTCGAACAAGGCTCACGCTACTTAGGACTTGACTTCTCGCAGCAACCAAAGAACAAGGAACTGATAAATCTTCTAGAGAAACATGTAAGATGGCAAAGAATGTTAGAGCTCTGATAGCGCGCAACAAGGAGTCGTTTTCTTTTCTTTATCAGGAGACGATTGATAGTTTCGCTCAGGTTCGTTTTTTCGATCCTGAGACTGAGGTGCCAGACTTTAGCGGTATTGATTTAGTATATCTCCCAGGCGGCTATCCTGAGAAGCATTTGGAGGCATTGGTGGGGAACGAGGCCTGCAAGAAAGCGATTCGTGACTATGCAGGGCAGGGTGGGAGAGTCGTGGCAGAATGTGGAGGTATGATGTATCTCTGTCAAAGCATCGTGACTGATGAGGGTGAGTATCCGATGTGTGGGGTGCTGCCCTATAAGATTTCTGCGCGCAAGGCAGACCGCAAACTTTCGCTGGGCTATCGGCAATTTATGCTCGATGGCAAGGAATACAGAGGTCATGAGTTCCATTATACCCAATTTGTGGGCGAGACACCTCAGAGCATCACTCAGGTCTATAATGCCAAAGGTGAGCCTGTACCTACACCTGTGTTCAGATATAAAAATGTTTTAGCAAGCTATACCCACTTTTATATGCCCCCTAACTTAGGGGGCAACAGGGGTCTGAACAAGGTGATTTCTGACAATGGTTCAGACCCTCAACCCCCTAACTTAGGGGGCTTGATGCATCCCATCATGTTCGCAGGTACAGGCAGCGATGTCGGCAAAAGCATCGTTGCTGCAGCTTTCTGTCGGATATTCCGTCAGGACGGCTATCAGCCTGCACCCTTCAAGGCACAGAATATGGCACTCAACTCATACGCCACACCAGAGGGATTCGAGATAGGACGCGCTCAGGCTGTACAGGCTGAGGCTGCTGGTATTCCTTGTCATACGGACATGAATCCCTTGCTGTTGAAGCCCCAAAGCGACCATTCATCCCAAGTTATTCTGAACGGCAAACCCATCGGCAACAAAGATGCCTACGACTACTGGCGACGAGGTACATCGGAAATCGACTTCCGCAAGGAGGTTTGCGATGCCTTTGATCGTTTGGCCTCACGCTATAATCCCATTGTGATGGAGGGAGCTGGCAGTATAGCAGAGATTAATCTGAAGGACCGCGATTTGGTGAACATGTCGATGGCCCGCCATGCAAAAGCTGATGTCATCTTGGTGGGTGATATCGACAGAGGGGGCGTGTTTGCTTCCGTTTATGGCAGCATCGCTTTGCAAAGTCCAGAGGACAGAAAACTCATCAAAGGCATCATTATCAACAAGTTTCGTGGCGATATGCGTCTTTTCGATGAAGGTCGCAAGATGCTCGAAGATATTTGTGGTGTGCCTGTGTTGGGTGTGATACCTTATTTTAAAGATATCTATATCGATGAGGAGGATAGTATGGCATTGGAGCAGAAACGCCGCCAGTTGGAAGAGGGCAAGGTGAATGTGGCTGTAGTGCTGTTGCGACATATCAGCAACTATACTGATTTTGATACGTTGGAGCGTGACCCTCGTGTCAATCTCTTCTATACCAACAACACCTCAGACATCCAGCAGGCAGATATCATTATTCTGCCAGGAACAAAAGCCACGCTTGACGATTTGATGGAACTGCGTCGTAATGGTTGTGCACAGGCCATCCAGCGAGCGCATCGCGATGGTAAGATGGTGGTAGGCATTTGTGGCGGTTATCAGATGTTGGGCCAGACCGTTGAAGATCCTGATGGCATCGAAGGCAGCATCACGAGTCTGCCTGGTCTTGGTCTGCTGCCTATACATACCACGATGACGCCTGAGAAGACCACTCGTCAAGTGACGTTTATGTTCGAAGGCCAGTCGTGTCAGGGCTATGAGATTCATCAGGGCGTCAGCGATACTGATGAGGCTATCCTGCAGACCGACCACTGCTTAGGCACTTACATTCACGGCTTCCTCGACAATGCCCCAGTTATTGACTACTTGCTCAAGGATAAGGCCGTTTTTATTCATTCTGAACAAAGTCTTGCTGATTTCAAAGAAGAGCAATATAATAAGTTGGCTGACCACGTGAGAAAACACGTGGATATCGACCAGATTTACAAGATTCTGACCAATGGCTAATGCGATTACCCTTTTGATAGGTTGGGTGCTCGACCTTATCTTTGGCGACCCCCAGCGATTGCCACATCCTATCGTGTGGTTTGGCAAGGTCATTTCTGCTTTCGAGCACAGCTTGAACAAGGGGAATCATCGCAAGTTGAAGGGAGCTCTGACGGCTATCGGACTGGTTCTGTTCGTCTTCGTCGTTGCCTGGATGCTTCGAAAACTCTTAGGTATCTTTGCATTGTTCATCTTTGATGGTACTCATGAACAGGTGTATCAGATACCCGTACTTCTTTATCTATTCGATATTCTGGCAATCTTTTATTGTTTGGCGGGAACCACTTTGATTCGTGAGGTACGGGCTGTGTTTTTGGCTTTGGATCGAAGTCTTGATGAAGGCCGTCAGCAAGTGGCACGTATTGTAGGACGCGATACCAGCGAACTCTCTGCGCAAGAGGTTCGTACTGCAGCATTGGAAACCTTGGCCGAGAATCTGAGTGATGGTGTGATTGCTCCTTTGTTCTGGTTTGCTATTCTAGGTACTCCTGGTATGTTGGCTTACAAGATGGTGAATACTCTCGACTCGATGATAGGCTACAAGACAGAGCGTTATCGTGACTTTGGCTGTTGGGCTGCCCATATCGATGACATCGCCAACTATATCCCCGCCCGCCTCACCGCCTTGCTGATGATCTTGTTTTCTCCCCCTAACTTAGGGGGAGTCAGAGGGGGTCTGAACAGGCTTAAGTTCGTCTACAAATACGGACGATGTCACGCTTCTCCAAATAGCGGTTATCCGGAAGCAGCTTTAGCAGGCATCCTCGATTGTCGTTTCGGTGGTCCCCACTATTATTTTGGCCAACTCTTCGACAAACCTTATATCGGCACCAACGATCGTCCTCTCACTACCGCTGATATGAAGACAGCCGTTCGTGTGAATCGAACAGCTGAAATATTGATGGTGTTGCTGGTCGTTGCCAGCATTGTCATCAGAAGTATTTGGTGATGTGGGCGTTGTCGAAGTTGTTCATCTCGTTCATCATGCGGACGGCGGAATCGATAATGGGGAAAGCGCAGAGAGCACCAGTACCTTCGCCAAGACGGAGGCCAAGATGGAGCAGGGGCTTGGCATCTATGATATCAAGCATCATCTGATGGCCGCTTTCATCGCCACAATGAGTAAAGATCATGTAGTCTTGCGAGTCAGGATAGAGCAAAACAGCAGCCAAAGCACAAGCAGTCATGATGAAGCCATCGACCAATATCACAATATGCAGTTCTGCGGCCCGGAGCATCGCTCCAATGGCTGCAATCATCTCAAATCCGCCGAAGTAGCGGAGTGTCACAATGGGGTCAGGATACTTTGTGACATGTCCATGACACAAAGTATCCTGACCCCATTGTGACACAGCCTTTGATAGCACTTCGTATTTATGACGGATGCCATCATTGTTGAGGCCGGCGCCTGCACCAATGCAGTCCTTGAGGGGAATGTCGCCAAAGAGACTCATCCAGATGCTCGAAGGGGATGTGTTACCAATGCCCATCTCACCAATGCAAAGTATGCGACAGCCTTCAGCAGCACAGTCGTCAACGAGGTCAGAACCAATCTGAATAGCACGATCGAATTCCTCTTCACTCATCGCTGGTTCGTAGAGGAAGTTCTTAGTGCCGCGTGCAATCTTGCGGTCAATGACGCCATCAACCTTAGACAAATCATAGTCGACACCAACATCAACGATGCGGAGTTTGAAGCCATGCTGACGACAGAACATATTGACGCCTCCGCCACCATGAGTGAAATTAATCATCTGTTGCCAAGTGACTTCACGAGGCGACACACTGACTCCCTCGCGCTCGATACCATGATCGCCACCCAAGAGCAGATGACAAGGATGTGCCAGAGAAGGTTCTAAAGTCTGCTGAATCAGGCATATTTGCATGGCCAATTCCTCCAAACGCCCCAAAGAACCTTTGGGCTTGTTCAGGTTGTCGATCTTTTCTTGGATCGCTGCCTGCATCGACCTGTCTACAGGAATTATAC
>JAEEGJ010015209.1_pt1 | contig 18013 bp, 5 predicted proteins | sample 8958761 | NCBI WGS metagenome assembly JAEEGJ01 (sample SAMN16246546, study PRJNA631951) | gut metagenome | biome: gut microbiome; feature: rumen; material: RS-attached | host: Bos | place: Iran: Karaj | collected 2018-10
TGCAACCTCTCCGAGGTTATTATATTTATTCAAAAATCAGGCACATACATTTATTGACCTTATAATAAGATGACAATATATTTGCATGAATTTGTAGAATCTTTAGCGAACAACATTAATTATAACGACTGGCAAATGTGAAGACCTCGGAGAGGTCAAACACATATAGAATGTTACAGTATATTTAATTCGACCTCGGAGAGGTCGTACAAAATAAAAATTAACAATTGACGAATAATTTTCCATAATCTTCTATTTTTGCAAAAACAAAAAAAAATATGGCTGACTGTTTTTCACAAATGTATGTACAAGTGGTATTTGCCGTAAGAAATAGAAACGCGCTTATAATGCCAGAATGGGAAGAAAACCTATACAAATACATAACAGGAATAGTAACAAACAAAGGTCAAAAATTGCTTGCAATAAACGGCACAGGGAATCACATACATATTTTCCTCAACATAAAACCTAGTTGCTGTATTTCAGACCTTGTCAGGGAAATAAAAAAAGCATCAAACGCGTATGTAAAGGAAAACGGATTGTCAAAATTCAAATTTGAATGGCAAAGCGGATTTGGTGCGTTTACATATAGCAAATCTGACATCGGCAATGTGATACATTACATAAACAACCAGAAGGAACATCACCGGAAACACACATTTAAAGAGGAATTTCTGAATTTTATCGAAGAATTCCAAATTGAATACAACGAGAAATATTCGTTTGACTGGAACGAATAGAATCAATTATCTGTTCGACCTCTCCGAGGTCGTAGAATAACGCTTATTTATTCTAAATACATACGACCTCTCCAAGGTCGCAATGTATAAACAATTATTGTCGCCCACTAAATTTGCGTTATCACAATTTTTGTGGTTCGGCAGGCTCATCAACCAGACAAAAATATGCGCCAACGCGGCTAAACTAACGTTATCCTTCTATATATGCAACCTCTCCGAGGTTGTTAAGACAATCCAACATATTTCACCGCTGATGAAACAAAAAAGGCCGCTCTTTCGAGCGACCTTTCTATTTTTGATTGTGTCAATTATTCAACAACAATCTGTTCAACGTAAACCCTGTCGGTAGTGATTATTCTTACGAAGTAAGCACCTGGACGGAGGTTGTAGTCGAAGTTCATTGTATCACCGTTCATAACGTTGATGTCGCGAGTTTCAACTACTGCGCCACGAGCGTCTATGAGCTGGTAGGTAGCATCACCGTTAATGTTAGCAAACTCGATGCTGAACATACCGTTGTTCGGGTTCGGGTAAACCGACATCGAACCTGCAGTGTATTCATCAACAGCATCACCATTTGTGAATGTAACATTAATGCGGTGGTCAGCTGTAACATTGTAGAATGTGTATTCGAAGTCAACAACATCGTTGATAACGTTTACATCATCAACCATTACAGTAGCAATGCGGTAACCGTTATTAGGAGTAATTCTGAATGTCTGGGTTGCACCTTCGTTAACAGTTATAACTCCATTCGGGGTAATAGTACCATTTGCACCAGCTGTTGCAATGATTGTGTAGGTAGTTGATGATACAGGAGCGAATGTTACTGCAATAGTGTGGTTAGCTGTAACGTTTACGAATGTATAAACATTGTTTACGAGTTCGCTGATTGCGTCTGCACCGTCAACCAATACGCTTGCAATGCGGTAACCAGCATCAGCAGTGATTGTGAATGCCTGGTCGCCACCTTCGTTTACAGTTACAGTTCCAAGAGGATTGATAGTACCACCGTTTCCTGCTGTTGCAGTGATTGTATAGGTGTTAACTGGGTTAGCAGTGTACCTTACAGTAACCTCAACATCCTGTGCTGGCATTGTACCTGCAACAGTTGCCTGGTCAGCAGTGTAACCTTCGATTACAGGAGATGCAACCGAATAGCTTTCACCAGCAGCAAGTGTTGCTGTGTAGTCAGCAGCAGCCTGAGCATTGGTTTCAGCATATACATAATGTATTGTCAGAGTATGGGTAACAGGAGCATTTTCTGTGTAGGTAACAGTTACCGTAATGTCTGCGGTTCCCATTGTACCTGCAACAACAGTCTGGTCTGCTGTGTAACCATCGATTACTGGAGATGGAACAGAGTAAGCAGCACCTTCTGCAAGAATTTCGGTGTGGTCGTCAGCAGCCTGAGCATTGGTTTCAGCATATACATAATGTATTGTCAAGGTATGAGTTACAATTTCGTTGTAAGTAACAGTAACTTCATGGTTTTCTGCTGGCATTGTACCTTCTACAACAGCCGGGTCGGCAGTGTAGCCGTCGATTACAGGCGATTCAACCGAGTAAGTTGTTCCGCAAGCAACCTGCATAACGCTGTCAGAAATAGCAGTGTTGTCAGCATATACATAATGTATTGTCAAAGTGTAGGTGTCTACAGTGTATGTAACAGTAACTACATGGTCTTCTGCAGGCATTGTACCTTCTACTACAGGCGTGTTAGCTGTGTAGCATTCGATAACTGGAGATTCAACCAAGTATTCTGCGCCGTAAGCAACCTGTGCAGTGTAATCCGGACGAGCTTCTGTCTGGTCGGCATATACATAATGTATTGTCAAGTTGTAGTTGGTCGGAGTGTAGGTGACATATACAACCACATCCTGTGCAATCATCGTTCCGGCAACGGTGTCGATGTCGGCAGTGTAGCCAATGATTTCAGGTGACGGTACCGAGTATTCTGTTCCGAATACAAAAGTTCCTGTGTAATCGTTAGCAGCTTCGGTGCTATCGGCATAAATGTAGTGAACTGTTAGGTTGTAACTGTTCGGTGTAAATTCAGCATCTATCGAGTGGTTGCTAATAACACCTGCGAATGTGTATGTGCTGTCAACAATCTGAGATGTAACATTAAATACTGTGTCAACCATTACACGCGACAGGCTATAACCTTCATCTGGAACAATGCGGAACGTCTGCGAATCGTTGTAAAGTACGGTTACGTTACCACTCGGATCAATAGTACCGCCAACACCAGCAGTAGCTATAATGATGTGGTCTTCTGCGCGAGTGAAGGCAGCATTGATAGTGTGGTCTTCCCTTACATTAGTGAAAGTGTATGAGAAGTTGCTGCGTGTGCTCGTCAGCACATCGGTAGTGTCGTCAACAACAACACTGGAAATAAGGTATCCCGGATTTGCTGCAACGTTGAACCTCTTTGATTCACCATTGCTAACCGCAACTTCGCCTTCGGGGGTGATAGTTCCACCAACTTCTGCCATTGCCAAGATTGTATGCGTAACATCAAAGTTTGCAACAATGTCGTAGTCATGGTCTACCGTGAATGTCAATACGCCGTCAACAAGGCTGTCGGCATAGTTGACACCGTCCACCATGAGGCTTTCGAGTACGAATCCGTCGAAAGTAGTAATTGTCAAAGTGAACTGTCCACCATCATTAACTTGGGTTTCGCCTTCAGGAGTGATAACACCAAGACCTGTGTGCGAAGTTCTAACTGTAAATACAGAACGCTCAATAGAGATGTTGTCAACAGCTGCAGGCGTCTGGTTGTAGACACTACCATCATTCTTCCAGAAGAATACGAAGTTGTAAGCACCTATGCTATCAATACGTACTGTAGCATCGCTATGCTGCCATTCTGTAGCAAGGTTAAGCTTTCCAGTTGGATTTGCAACATCAATCCATCCTGTAGGTGTTGTGTTAGTGTATGTTGTCATACCGTTTGCATTACCAGCGGCAAGTGCCGTTGTAGGAGCGGGAACCAAGAACGCGCGAAGCAAATCGTAATTTGATTCACCATTTGCCTTCCAGTCGAAACTAAAATCATAGTTACCACTTTCCTCAATATTAATCTGGCGATAAGCATAAACGAAAGATATGCTGCCGCCATAGTTGTTGCTTACACCTTCGTCGTTTGAAATGTATAAACCGTTAGCACCGCCATTGTTAGCAACTTCGCCTACGTACCATTTGTTGGACTGTGTTCCATTGTTGAGAATCCAGTTTGCATTTTCAGCGGCATCCTCGAAGTTGCAGCTATATGGCATACTTGCAAGGGTCTGCGGATCTTGAGTTATGGAAACTCGCCATACCTGAGTTGTCGAGTCTTCGGCCATTACCGTATAATCAACAGTATCGGTGAATGTCTGCTGAGTACCGCTTGCAGGAGTTATTGTTGCCAAGTGTGAAATCTCGATTGTAGGAGCAATCGGGGTAGCAAGGTCAATGTTGTAATCTGCAAATGCAGTAACGGTATGTGCTTCAGCATCGATTATAGAAGCACCAACCTGTCCGCTGAACGAGAAGGCAAGAATGTCCTTTTCCGAACTTGCAGCTTCAGCACGTGTTACGGTTACTGTCCAAGGCTGTGTTTCGCCGTTTTCTGCCCTTACGGTAAATACAACCGGGCTGGTGAAATCACGTGGAAGTCCTGCCGTGTATGTAGCATTACCTACACGGGTAATCTGTGCACTTTCGGAAACCGTGATAGTAGGAACTATTGAAGCAAGGTTTTCATCAGAAGAGTAGGCGATGACAGCATCAACAGTGTGGTCCACGGTGTCGATATTTACCGACAGCATATCGGGAACGCTGAATGTGATGATGTCGTTTTCAGCCGACTGGCATTGTGGAGCAAATCTCTCAGCAACCAGCGACGGACCAGTGAAGCTACCGCCTTCGGTGCTTCCTGCTACGCGAGTTCCGTTGTAGAGGATTTCAACGAATGTTTCATCCCCTGACATACCGTTGGCATCGTTAACAGCGATTCTGTAGCACTGGCTTGCATCAACACATACATAGTCGTTAACCTCAATATTCCAGCGCCATGCAGATGCACTCTCTGCAACAACCTCATCGGTTTCGGTATTGGTAACAGTCCACGACTGTCCGCTACCGCTATCAGTGAATGCATGGATTCTAATAGTACCATCACCGTTTGTAATGTTCATGCTTGCAGTATCGTTGCTAGCATTTTCATCATCAGTAATGTAAACTACATTAGCTGTAATAGTATATGAGCCTACAGCAGAGAGGTCGGCAGGTTCTGCGAATGTGTATTCGTAAGTCTGCGCAGGATTAATAGTTTCAGTTACGGTTTCGGTTACAGGTGCTCCACCGTTTACAGAGTAAGAAACTTCAAAGTTGCTTATTGCAGCACCACCGTTGTTAAGAATCTTAACCTTTATCTGCTCTGCAGCGGTCAATGCACAAGTCCATGTCTGACCGTTCACATGAGTAGGTGCTGTTATTTCTGTTATAGCTGCATCAATGCTGTTGTCAACGAATACAGATACATCATCAATGTCAATCATAAACATATCAGTTATATCGCAATGAACAAAAGCAATGTAAATTGTTTCTCCTATAAACCGTGACAAATCTATAGTCCTTTCGTTCCAATTCTTCTGCGGTATTGTTTCATCAAGTAATATCGTAGAGAAACTTGCGGTATCGGTATTTGTAGTTGAAATACGAACTTTGTAGTGTTCTGCATACCATATACTATCCTGTCCCTTAACAAAGTACGACAACTTTATTGTTCCTGTCTGTGCCGTGAGGTCGATTGCAGGAGAGATAAGCCAGTTGTTCGGAGTCAAAGGACCTTCATCGTTATCGTAGGATGCAGATGTAATATAGTAAGAATTGCTATGAGCTCCAGTAGAAGCCGTCAATTCCCATTCGTAATAGTCTCCATCACCGTCAAGCACCGTCCAGCAGTCGATTCCGTTTTCGAAATCTTCTTCCCATGGCAAAGTAGCTATAGCCGTACAGCCAGTTGTAAATGTAGCATCAGTCCATGTCGAATAATCAACACCGTCGCAGATTGCACGTACATATACATAGTAGGTTGTGAGAGGTGAAAGACCTGTAAGAGTATAGCTTGCAGCAGTTGCATTCTGTACTGTACCTGTTGCCGGGTCATCGAGTTCCGTAGCGGAGCAAACAACTTCCCATTCGGTAGCCGAATAGCCAGTCCATCTAACTGATGCCGAGTTACCTGTTGCCGAAATAAGAATGTCGGTTGGAACCGGGCATGCAGCCGTCGTTGAGAATGTTACATGAGCCCAGTTGCTGCTTTCCTCTGCCGAGCAGTTTGCGCGTACATATACATTGTAGAAGGTTTCTGGAGTAAGACCAGTTGCATTGTACGACTGTTCCGTTACAGTTGCTGCCTCTGCCGAAGCAAGTTCGCTGTCGCTCAATGCAGTTTCAGAAACTACAACTGTCCATTCGCTTGCAGTACCAGTTTCTGTCCACGATATTGCAGCGGTTGTTCCAGTGATGGTTTCATTATTTACTGCCAGATTATTTACCCTCGGGCAAGCAACCTCAATAACGCTTACATTGTCGATTGCTGCTGGTGGTTGCTGTGTATAATCAGAAGAATATGAATAAGGGTAGTTCTTCCAGAAGAATACCAGATTGTAGGAACCAGCCTCAAGGTCGATGGTATTTTCACTGTGCTGCCATTCTGTTTGAAGGTTCAGTTTTCCTTGCGGGTTTGCAACGTCAATCCAATTGTTTGGAGTAGTGTTCGTATAAGATGTCATACCGTTTGCATTACCTGCTGTAAGGTTAACTGATGTTGGAACCAAGAAAGCACGTAGCAAATCGTAAGTAAGGTAACCGTAAGCATTCCAGTCGAACGAAACTTCATAGTCTGAAGTTCTATCAATTCTTATCGGTCTGTATGCATACACGTATGTAGTAACATTTGAATAAGCATTGGTTACACCCTCGTCGTTTGAAATGTACAAGCCGTTTTCACCGCCGTGGTTAGATGCTGTACCAATGTACCACTTGTTGGTCTGGCTACCGTTTTCCAATACCCAGTTTGCATTTTCGGCGTCATCCTCGAAACCGTATGCGTAAGGCAAGGTTGCTGGAGTGCGCTCGGTTGTGAAATCAACGGTTTCCCATACCTGACCTAAAGAGCTGCCGCAGTTGGTCTGAACAGCAACAGTGTAGTTGGTCAACGCTTCAAGTCCGGTAAGAGTATAAGAGATGGTATCGCCTCTAACCGACATTCCGTTGGAAGTCTGGGTGAGAGCAATCGGTTCTGCACCGTTAACCCTGATGTTCCATGCTGATTCGGTAGTACCACGAGTCCAGCGCAAAACAACAGAATTTTCGGTCACATCATTAGCCGAAAGATTTCTTACTGCATAACAATCGTTAATTTCTGTGCAAACATCTTCGGAGAACGCCGATTCGTTGTTTTCGCTGCATATAGTCTTAACCTTGTAGCAATAGCTGCCCGAAACAAGAGAGGTGTCGGTATAGGAAGTAGTTATTGCAGGAACAGTGGCAAGCAATTCGTCATTCCTATATATTACTACACTAGAGTTTCCACCGGGAACTAAACCTTGCATAGTAATATCGTCAACATAGAAGCAGTCGTCATTAGTATTTACCGAACCGTCTTTCTTATATTCCCATTTAAATGTATGTGTACCAGCAGTAACATTATATGTGAAATAACTGAAAGAATCGCTATTTATTATTACACTACCTTGACGTACGTCGTCAATATAGAATCTTCCGTTATCCCAATCATAACTTGCATTATTTTGTTCCGATGAAACACGGCCATAGAATGATATGGTACCTGCAGCAGGGTAATTTACTGTGTAAGTTATAGATGAAGTTGTATTACCAACTCCGCCGTTTCCACTCTTCATACTAAAAGAACCACTGTGCGAAGCATCACCAGTTATTATCCATGGATATGTTGCGTCATTTGTATATTGGAACTGTCCGCCATTAATAGCATCACGCTCAAAATCGTCGGTAAAAAGTCCTTCGGCAAGTGGCAAGTTGTCCTGAACAGCCCACGATATTGCTATATCGTTAGTATTAATAGGTGTAGCTGCAACATTGGTCGGAACAAGACATTCTTCCCAGCTTGTAAACGAACTGCTCATCCATCTGCTGTGTTCGCCGCCACAGTCGGTGCGTACATACCAGTAGTAGGTAGTTTCGCTTGTTACCGTGTAGCTTGTCGAAGCAGCATCAAGCGTTGTGTATTCGCTAAGTGTCTCGAGTTCGCTATCCGACAGCTGAGTGGTGGAGCAGTAGAAGTTCCAAGCAGAGGTTCCTTCTATAGGTGTCCACGAGAGGTTGACATTTGTCGAAGTGGTTTGCTGTGCAGTCAAACCGTTTGGTGTACCGCAAGACTCTACCGAAACGTGTGCAGTATAAATCTGCTCATTCCTGTTCTCTGCAATCACCTTGTAGGTAACAGTTGTGTCGGACGAAGTCATGCCCCATGTGAAACTTGCAGGAAGGTCCACGAAAGCCGTATCGACAAACTGCTTGATAATAGCATTTTCGTCGTTAAGAACGATGGTCTGCGATATTGCAGTACCAGCCTCGTAACCCCAACGAAGCACTACCGAAATGCTGTGAGCATCGTTGTCAACGCTGCATATAGCGTCGCCCTGTGCAGTAGAAGCAGCATACGAAAGGATGGTGTTGTCGGAAGATGTTTCAACCACACTGATTTCATCAAGATAAATGTAAGCATCTCCAGAGCCCCAGTTACTTGTTGCCTTGAACACTATTACAACATTGCTGTTTTGACAATAATTAGTTATGTCGTAAGAGCCTTTTGTCCATGATGCTACACTTGTCAAATTGGAAGCTATTACATTACCAGTATATGTTGAACCGCCATCAGTAGAAACATAAACCGAAAAATCACCTCCGGTAGGATTCTTATACCAGAATTCAAGTTTAGCTGAAGCAACGGAAGACAAATCCAAAGTCGGAGTCTTCAGCATATTTGTATTGCCACTGCTATTAGAAAACGAATTGAATCTCAAACCTGCACCAGCGTGACCTGTTGCATAATAATTCCATCTATATGAATTATCAGTAGTAGTTCCTTCACTATTGTCCCAACATTCGGGAATACCAGAAGTTAAATCAGCAAAGTCCTCGGACCAAGGAAAAGTGTTTATTGCTTCGCATGGCGTCGAGAACGTCAATGCAGCCCACTCGGTGTATTCCTCTTCACCACAAACGGTACGAACCCTTATTGAGTATTGTGTATTTGGGGTAAGGTCGTTGAGAACTATCGGATTTTCAACAGCATTGATGGTGTCACCATTACCAACCTGATACTGCCATGCTGTTGCAGGGAGAACATCGGTCCATGCAATTGTTGCAGAGGTAGCGGTAAGATTGGAAGCGTGAAGTTCATCAGGAGTTACACAGTTCGGCAAAAGGTCAACAACGATATCGTCAACATATACGGTTATAGAACTCGTTGAATGATAAGCACGAATTGCAATCATTTCTGCATCGTCAGGAACCGAATTAAGGTATGCGGTAAACTGCTGATAGGTAGTTGTAAGAGTAATTGACTTCAAGGAAATAAATTCGTCATTCCTTATATAACCGATTTGAAATTCCTGAGGTATAGTATAACTTGCCTTTGCCCACAACTTAATCTGCAAAGTGTTGAGATTTCTCATCGGCGGCAAAGCTATGATGTTTTCTGGTGCATCGTAATAAGTAGATGTGTACATATACAAAGATTTGCTTCCACCATGAGCATAATAAGAATAATCATAAACGTATGGGTAAGCAGCAGAACCCGATGTATATGCAACAATACGCTCCCAGCAATTAGGGATTGCATACGAGCCGGTTACATCTTCAAAGCTATATTCCTGCGGATACGTATCAATAGGTGCGCAACCAGTTGTAAAGGTAACAAAAGCAGGTGTGCTAATATTGTGTTCCGTACAAACTGAACTTACGTATGCATAATAGGTAGTGGAATAATCAATAGAGTTTGAATTAACATTGATGAATGTATCGGTTGTCGTACCTTCAAAAACAAAACCTTCAGTTTCCCATGGGTTGTCGGTAGCCTCTGCAAATACGCGCACCTTTGCTCCCTGAGCATCGGTGTTCCACGACAAAGTAGCCGTAGTACCCTGAATGTTTCTTGCAACGAGGCCACTGATAGTACAACGGGTAGGTGTTGTAACTATAACAGGTGACGACCACATGCTTGCGTCATCGTCGCCACAGTTGGCACGAACGTAGAAATAATAGGTAGTGTTTTCTGCCAAGCCTGTAATTGTCTGCGGGCTGGTGGCATCAACCACAGCATTGTAGTTTTGGTTTACCATGGAGTTCAACGGAGCAGTGCCCAATGCGCCTTCATAATAAACTACAGAGTAGGAAGTCTGGTTGTCGCCCTGCGCATCCCACGAAACAACAGCCTCGGTTGGAGAATCGTCAGCAACTGCTGTAACATTTACAGGAGTCAAACAAGTCATAGGCGAACCCGTGAAGACAACATTGTCGATTATTGTAGCAGCGTTGTTTACTGTAGCACCGCTTACCGTCAGCTTAAACCACACGGAAGACATGCCATTCAAAGCAGAAACCGATGAAAAATCGACGGTCTCTGTTGCGTAGGCAGTAGTACCACCTTCAATTGGCGACATATCTGTAAATGTGCGACCATTTGTACTGTACGACCATGTTTCGGTAGCATAACCGCCAAGAGAACCAGCTGCAATCCTATGGTCATACGACAAGTGGATATTAGCAAACGCAGATGTAGAAATCTTGAACACAATACTTGCCGTCTCAAAATTTCCGCCTGTGTTAACCATACGTAAACCCTTAGTTTGGTCTGTTCCGGATCCATCATCACACAATGCAGTATTGGCATTGTTAAGGTCTGTCGCAATAACGGACCACTCCTCGGTGAGGACATTTAATTCACAATCCGAACTTTGAATCAAGTCGGAGACACAGTCGGCATTAATAGATGTAGTTGCCCCACCTGTTGCTGGGAACTTCCACACCGCAATGTTTTCCTGTGCCACTAGCTTACCTCCCAAACCGGTAAGCAACCACAAAATGGCCATTGTAGCCAATAAAAATTTTCTCATATACTAAAAATTTAAATTACTATATAACTGGATAATCCTCTGTCTACAAACGATTTATCCAAATCCTTTTTTACTAAATCCTTTACACCTTTTAGAAGGTCAAAGGTATGAATCATTTTTGAAAGGTTGCCAAAACCGGCATTCTATTATAACTAAATAGAAAGATTTTAGATATTTAATCTTAATTAATATACTAACAATTCATAAACAATGGATTGTTAATAAATAAAATAGAGATGTGTATACGGCAATGGATTGGGCGAAAAAAAAGAGATGTTGCATGCAACATCTCTACGGGGTATGTGAAAAATTTTAAATACCTATAATATATTAGCTGTTCAGAACATCGACAATGTCGAGCATCTTCTGGTCGATGGTCTTGTGGTGCTTGATGGTCTTGTTGAACGGAACAAGGACAATCTCGTTGTGAACCATACCGCACATTACGCTGCGCTGGTCGTCGAGAAGTGCATCGATAGCAGCAACACCAAGACGGCTAGCAAGATACCTGTCGTATGCCGATGGAGAACCGCCACGCTGAATGTGACCGAGAACTATTACTCTCATATCGAATTCCTCTCCGTACTTTGCCATTGCATTTCTGATGTCGTATGCACCACCTGCATCGTCACCCTCGGCAACTAGAATGATGCTCGAGGTTTTCTTTTCTGTCATGTACTTCACAAGCTTGTCGTGTACTTCATCGAGATAAGTAACTGTTTCAGGGATAAGTACATCCTCGGCTCCACAAGCAATACCGCTACGCAATGCAATAAAACCAGCATCGCGGCCCATTACCTCAACGAAGAACATTCTTTCGTGGCTGGCAGCCGTATCGCGAATCTTGTCAACTGCTTCAACAACGGTATTCAATGCTGTGTCGTATCCGATTGTCATGTCGGTACCATAAAGGTCGTTGTCGATTGTGCCAGGAAGACCAACTACTGGGAATGGGAAATTTTCGGTGAATTCCCTTGCGCCCCTAAATGTACCATCACCGCCGATAACTACAAGAGCATCAACATCGTGCTTCTTGAGGTTGTCGTATGCTATCTGCTGACCTTCGATGGTTCTGAACCTTTCGCTACGAGCAGTCTTGAGGATTGTACCACCACGCTGAATTATATTGCCAACGCTTTTCGATTCCATCGGGATGAAATCATCTGCGATTAGGCCTTCGTATCCTCTCATTACGCCCATAACTTCAAGACCTTCGTGCAAAGCCTTTCTAACAACGGCTCTGATTGCCGCATTCATTCCTGGAGCATCCCCACCAGATGTAAGGACTGCAACTTTCTTTATATTTGCCATGTTTATACTAATTAAAAACAAGCGCAAATGTATGTTTTTTTTGCTTTCCACCAAGAGATTGTGAATATTTTTTTTGAACAAAATCATTATTGTCCGCCAAATTATGCGTTGTCACAATTTTTGTGGTTCGACAGGCTCAACAACCTGACAAAAATATGCGCCAACGCCCCAAAAATGCACATGTTTTTTCTATATATATGCAACCTCTCCGTGGTTGTTATATTTATTCAAAAATCAGGCACATACATTTGTAGAATCATTAGCTGACAACATATTATAACGACAGGCAAATGGCAAGACCTCGGAGAGGTCAAACAAATATAGAATGTTGTAGTATATTTAATTCGACCTCAGAGAGGTCGCACAAAAAAAAGATTGCTCACATCGTTTCGCAAGGCTGCAGAAACAAGTTCAGCATGACAATGCATGATGCATTGTCTAGTATGGATCGACATCAATTTCAACGGCAACCTGCGACAATTCTGGAATCGATTTCACCATTGCCACCTTTTCCATAATGAACGACTTGACCTTTGATGCCGACACAGTTTTTTCGAAACGGACATGTACATTCATTATATAATAGCTGCTGATGCGATTCACGGCTGGCTCTTCGGGACCGCGCACCCGCTGATGCAAGACCGTCCTCAACTCATTCGCCAACATAGCAGCCGCCTGAAGCGACTTGCGGAAATCCCTATGCTTAAGATGCACAACGATAAAACTCCACAATGGCGGATAATGGAATTGCTCTCGCTCGCGCATCTGGCTCTCAAACATGGCTTTGTAGTTGTTTGTCAACACATCGGCAATGATTTCGTGGTCAGGCGTAAAGGTCTGGATTATTACCTTTCCGCGTTTCTGTCTGCGCCCTGCCCTACCGCTCACTTGCGCCATCAGCTGGAACGAGCGCTCAAATGCACGGAAGTCGGGGAAATTCAACATATTGTCGGCATTCAGGATTCCAACAAGACCGACATTGGGAAAATCCAAGCCCTTGGTAATCATTTGTGTTCCAATGAGTATATCAATCTGGCCATCAGCAAATTCAGCAATTATGCGCTCGTAGTTTTTACGCGACTGGGCTGTGTCGTAGTCAAGGCGAGCCAAACGTGCCGTAGGGAACAACGACTGCACCTGCTCCTCAATTTTTTCGGTGCCAAGACCCTTCGCAGTAATCTTTGTGCTTCCACAACTAGGGCATACGGTTGGCACACTGAACTTTTCGCCACAATAGTGGCAAACCAACTTGTTGTCGAACTTGTGCAAGGTAAGACTTACATTGCAGTTGCTGCAGTGAGGCACATATCCGCAGTCCTTGCATTCGAGCATTGAGGAATATCCGCGGCGGTTCTGGAACAGAATGACCTGTTCGCCAGCCGAAATAGTAGCATTGATTGCCGAAATAAGCATGGGATGAAAATGACCTTTGTTAACCTTACGGAAATATGCGTCCTTCATGTCGGCGACCTCTATCTCAGGCAACTGCACATTGCCATAGCGCTCGGTTAGCTCAACGAGACGATACCTCCCCTGCCTTGCATTGCTGTACGACTCGACAGATGGTGTTGCCGAACCAAGTATCACATTGGCGTCATGAATCTTGCCAAGCACAAGGGCCATGTCGCGGGCATTGTAGCGAGGATCGGGATCGAACTGCTTGTAGGAGTTTTCGTGTTCCTCATCGACTATAACCAAACCAAGATTTTCGTAAGGCAGAAATATTGCCGACCTCACGCCCAATATTATTTCATACTTGCCACCGAGGACAGCATTGTAAACACCAGCCCTCGCCGATGATGTGTGCCTGCTATGATAAACTTTCACCGATGTGCCAAAATATTTCTCGAGACGCGATATTATTTGTGCTGTGATTGCTATTTCAGGCAACAGATAAAGGACTTTCCGTCCAGAATTCAGTGTTTCACGGATAAGTTTCATGTATATTTCCGTCTTTCCACTCGATGTCACGCCATGTAGCAGGACTGGATGTTTCTCGGAAAAGGCAGTTTTTATTTCGGTAAAAGCCTTCTGCTGGGCGTCGGACAAAATCACATCGCCAGCATCAGCGTCATCCGACTGGATTTCGCGTACTTTGCGGTAAAGTTGCAACAAACCACACTTCTGCAGGCTCTGAAGGCTTGACTTTGACGCATCGCAACGCTCCAGTATTTCGCGCTCCTCAACCTCCACGCAATCGGTTCCACGAAGCTGGCAAATGTCAACAAGCGTTTCGATAATAAACTTTTGCTTTCCGTTCTTGGACATTATCTTGTCGAGTGCCACTTGATTTTTCTCGGCCTCCAAAGTCGAAAACAAGACATAATTGCGCTCTACAGGCTTATATTGCTTCGAAATCACCTGCTCATCGGAAACCAATCCTCGCGCGACAAGCCGCTGAAGCGCAGGAAGCGGATTTTTAATCCCTGTGACATCAATAATTTCGGACAACATGCTCACATGGCTCAGCGCCAAGGCATTATATACCGCCAAATCGCTTCTGACAAGAGGGTCATCTGCTGATGGACTTGCCGACGCCACATATTTTGTTTCGCTAGTAGGCAAAAGTATGCTAGGCACAGCAGCGATGAGCACTTCGCCAATGTTGCAACAATAATACGATGCCATCCAATTCCACAACTTCAGCTGCGGTTCCGAAATGAAAGGTTCATCATCCAGCTGGGCAATAATAGGCTTCATCTTGAAATCGAAGGCATCATCACGCTCCTCAATATTTACTACTATGCCCGTGTAAATCTTCTTTTTGCCGAAATTTACAAGAACGCGCACTCCGAGCTTCATTGACACAACAAGCTCATCTGGAACCTCGTAAGAGAATGTCCCAGGTAGCGAAAGCGGAAGAAGAACATCGGCGGTATGCATTGTCATTTTTTTAGCGTGTAAAAGTAATAATAAATCTGCAAAATCCACCTTTTCAAAAAGGCACAATATTTTATAATATGCAAAACTATTTTTTAGAAAAATCTTATTAACTTGCATGGTTTATTTAATGCACTTGTGACTAAAGCAACGCGCATATTATGTATACTAACAATCAGTTTGTTATGCATTTGTAGCATAGCGAACGCACAGACTGTTGGCCTCGTGCTTAGCGGCGGAGGCGCGAAAGGATATGCTCACGTCGGTGTAATAAAGGCACTGGAAGAACACGGAATCCCCATCGACTATGTAACGGGAACATCGATGGGAGCAATTGTTGCCGGACTATACGCCTCTGGCTATTCGCCGGATGACATGATCAAAATATTCAATAGTCCGAGTTTCAAGAATTACTACAAGGGCAAACTGCCGAACAAATACCTTGACTTTTTCAAGTACGAGCAACCCGATGTGTCGCTCCTACGCGTCGATCTCCGCAAAAAGAAACAAAAGATAGCACTGGCATTGCCCACAAACATAATAGCCACTCAGCCTATGGATTTAGGCCTTATCGACCTTTTCGCACGGAGTTCGGCAGAAGCCCACAACAACTTCGACAGCCTGTTTGTCCCGTTCAGGTGCGTTGCTGCCGATGTCTACAACAACCGAGAAAAGATATTCGACAAGGGTGACCTTGGCACTGCAATCCGCGCATCAATGGCAATTCCAATGGTATTCAAGCCTGTGGAACTCGACAGCACACTTTACTACGATGGAGGCATTTATAGCAATTTCCCCATCGAGACGATGCGCACGGTTTTCAATCCCGATATTATTATAGGTGTACATGTTTCCGCTTTTGGCAACGATGATCCGCCCGACTCCGAAGACCTGCTGGCGCAGATTACAAATCTCATCATGGGAGAACAAAAAAGCATGGAAATCAATGAAAACAAGGGATATATACTGTCAATAAAATTCAAGGATGTTGGCGTTATGGATTTTCAAAAGCTGGATTATGCCGTAAATTCCGGCTACGTGTATTGCAACAATGTTATCGATAGCATCAAAAACCTAATCGACAGAAGAAAAGATAGTTCCGCACTGAACGAAGAACGTAAAATATACCGAGAAAATCTGCCAGAACTCAAATTCGACAGCATATATATTGACGGCAAATTAAAAGATTACGAAAAGGAATACATCGAACGATCTCTAAATCTCAAACGAATAAAGAAACAAACGAAAAAAAATGGCATTGACTTCAATACAATAGAGTCGAACTATTACAAGCTGATTTCCGACTATCAGATAAAACAGGCCACACCTATTGCCGAATACAACGATTCGACTGGAGAATTCAACCTAAGACTAAAAATAAAGAAAGACAACAGGACATCGCTCGGCGTGGGAGCAGTTGTTTCAAATGGAGCATCAAGCATGGTATATCTGGGCGGTTCGTACAAACTACTCGGCAGGATTTCGGGACTATTCAAAGCCAACTTCTACTATGGCAGATTCTACGCTTCGGCAATGATTGGCGGACGCATCGACATCCCAACCTACCAGCCTTTCTCGCTTGAACTTTCGGGCACACTTAACCGATACGACTTCTTCAAGGGCAGCTCGAGAGTTTTATCGATGACATACCAACCGCCATACATAATAGACTACGAAAACAATGTAAGATTCGACATTGCCACACCTATTTCAAGGCATTCCATTATAAAAATAGGCATATCATCAGGCGAACAGAAATACTCGTACTTCCAAGTGTCGTCATATCAAGCCGCCGATACTGCCGACATCACAAGTTTCAAATATTTTTCCGACCGTCTACTATTTAACTACAACACATTAAACTACATAATGTATCCTACAGCTGGGCAAAATTTTGTAATAGATTTCCGTCATGTTGTAGGAACCGAAAAGAATAACCCAGGTTCAACCACCGCTCTTGACGATATATTCACAACGAAGCACAGCTGGCTACAACTGAACCTAGTCGCCGACCACTATTCTCGCATAGTAAAATACCTGACGATAGGAGCATACGCTCAACTTTTCGTAAGCAACAGGCCATTGCTTCGCAACTATTCATCGAGTGTACTGTACGCACCAGCCTTCACCCCTATAATGAATTCCAAAACGCTGTTGCTCACAAACTACCGCGCAAACAATTTCTTCGCCATTGGTGTAAAGCCAATAGTAAACATTACAGAAAGGCTGAACCTCAGAACGGAATTCTATTTCTACATGCCTTTCCAAAAGATTATTAAGGAAGAACTTACATCTAACATATACACACCAGCTTACTCCGAAAGTTTCACATACTACTACATGATGGCATCCGCAGCACTCGTATATAATACGCGCTTCGGACCTTTGGGAATAAGCATCAACTACTTGGACGACGATAAAGTCAACTGGTACTTCATGTTCCACCTCGGATTCATGATGTTCAACAAGAAAGGACTGGACTATTGATAAATATACAAAATGAAGAAGTTTATAACTGTCGCATTATTAGCAATTTTCGCATTGTCGGCAACCGCACAGACCGCACCAAAGAAGGTTTATGACGAGAATGTCAACCAGATGGAGCAAATCGACAAGGCCTTGAAACAAGCAAAATCGGAAGGAAAATTCGTAATTTGTCAGGTTGGCGGCAACTGGTGTCCGTGGTGCCTGCGTTTTGCTGAATTTATCACCAACGACAGCACTATCAACAAGTTGGTTAATGATAATTTTGTGTATATCCATGTCAACTACAATCCTCGCCAGTCGGATGAAGTGCAAAAGGAAAATGCCGCAAAAATGATGAAAAGGCTCGGAAATCCTGCTCGATTCGGCTTCCCGGTATTCGTTGTGCTCGACGAGAACGGCAAGGTAATCCACACCCAGGACTCAGGCTTCCTCGAAGAA
>JAEEGJ010015212.1_pt1 | contig 18011 bp, 21 predicted proteins | sample 8958761 | NCBI WGS metagenome assembly JAEEGJ01 (sample SAMN16246546, study PRJNA631951) | gut metagenome | biome: gut microbiome; feature: rumen; material: RS-attached | host: Bos | place: Iran: Karaj | collected 2018-10
CTCCGTTTTCGCCGTCTTTCCGGGCTTTAACTGCTTTACCGGCGTCCTTATGGCTGTGGCAAGCGTCGTCTGCCTTCTTGCTGGCGCCGCCCTTGCGTATTTTGTTTCCAGCTACAGCAAGGACTAACGCTCTCGGCTTGACCAAAGGCCGCGTTTTCTGCTAAAATAAACGCCATTCGGGCCATTAGCTCAGCGGTTAGAGCAGAGGACTCATAATCCTTTGGTCCCCAGTTCAAATCTTAGATGGCCCAATGGGGCAACGCTTCGGGATAGGCGTTAACACTATATAATACAAGCATTTGCAAATCTGTCTGACCTTCAGGAGATTTAAAATGTTAAGCGAATGTTAATCGCTTGCATTTTTCTTTAGGAGGAAGACATGGATTCCAATTATCACATTTTCAAAAAAACTGTAAAGACTGGCGGCAAGACTGTCCACAAATGGTATTGCTATTGGCATGATCCTATAACTGGCGTTATGCGGCAAAAAGTTTGCAAGCGTTGCAAGACGCAAGCGGAAGCATGCGCTTTTGTATCCTCATTGCCGCCCTTGTTTGTTGAACAGAAATATACAATCGCAAAAATAGCGGAGTTTATGTTTGTTCCAGGCAGCAGCCATCTTGAGCGCATGGAAAAGCTGGGCAAGCGTTATTCTGTTGAAACCTTAAAATGCAAGCGCGGCTTGCTGGCTTTTCTGACGGAACATTTTGGAACGTTCGAGCTTCAAGAGCTTACAGTTCCAATGGTGATAGACTTTCTTGCCAATGACAAACATTCCGGCAGCTGGAAAAACAATTTTTTGACTGTAGTCGGGGAAGTTTATGACGAAGCTCCTTTTATGGGCTTGCCCTATATTCCAGCGCCGAAATTCCCAAAGTTTAGGCGGAACAGCGTCCGCAAAGATATTTTTACCACGAGCGAGTTGAACGCCTTTTTTAACGAACAGCTTTGGATTGATTTAAGCCGAGAAAAATATGCCAAGCATCCGCAGTTTTTCGAAGGGCACAAGGCAATCTACCTATTGTTTTTGTGTTGCGTTGAGTGCGGACTACGAATTGGGGAGGCGATAGGAGTAAGGGCAAGCCAGTTTTTGTTTGACCAAGGAATGTTTGTCGTTGACGGTTTTTACAAGCATAATTTGCTTGTGAGAACCACGTACAACAAGTGCGGCTCGGAGGACGATAAGAAAATTAGAGTAGTTCCGCTTCCAAAAGATTTTGCTTTGATTATGCAGGCCTACATTTCGGAAGAAGGAATCGCACAGGACGATTATGTCTTTAAACGCTATAACAAGCCCATTAGAAAATGGCTTGCTGAAGAATGGTTCAGACGCGCTCTTGCTAAATCGGGAATCAATGTTGGAAATCGCGTCTTAACGCCCCACTCCCTGCGCTACACATACATCACTAGAATGCGACGCACCGTGGCCGGAGAAACCGTCCAAAAGCTTGCCGGCCATTCCTGTATTGCTATGACGGACCACTACACGCGCGCCGCCATTCCCGAACTTGTGGAGGCCGTAAAACCCGCTGTTGGAGCGGCGAATATGTTGTTTGAGTAAGAATATTTACCATGGTTTGTCGCCTGACAAGCCATGGTAAAGTTACTTGTCTTTGTTTTCTTTTTTTAACTGATGGACTTCTAATCGTGAAGTTATGTATTGGTCAACAAATTTTTGTTCATCTTCTGTTAAACAATCATAGCCTTTAAGTAGGCCTTGATAAGTTTTCGCTAGGCTGTAAATGAACGCGTCAAAGTCTTCTTGATGATATTCATCTTTTGTTAGAAGCCATTGTAATGACACTCTCAATTTTTTTGCAATATCAGGAAGAACATTCTCTGGAATGTTTGCTTTGCCATCTTTCCAATTTAATAAAAGATCATAATCAACAATGTCTTTTAAGTATTTATTATATAATGATTCAAGGTCATAATCGTAGTCTTGATTATTTTGACGCAAAATAATTTCGATTCGATATAAAATATTGTATCGACTATATGGATTCTCTGGCGTATTGGATTCATTTGCGCCATCGAATTGTTCTCCAAACACCAACCAATCTAGGGATACATTCATGAATCTGGCTACTTTTGCCACTAACTCGATAGATGGGAGCAGGTTCTTTGATTTCCAAGAGGATATTGTTGAATTAGGTATATCAACTAATGAGCAGAACTGGCGGCGACTAATTTTCTTTTTCTTTAGAAACTTTTCCAAGATTTCAACAAATTCTGCGCTAGAACGCATAAAGCCCCTTGACAAATAGAAACAGTAATAATATAATATTGAGTATACGAGTTTTAGTTCAGTAACCTATAATTCGTAATAATTGCATATCGGTTCCTGTTAGGTCACTGATTTGCAAATGCTTGTATTAACATTATCAAAAAATCCTATCCGTGTAAATATCCCGACACGGATAGGTTAAGGAGGAAAGATGCAAAACAATTTTGATTTGGAGTTGAAGGAGCTTCAGATTCAGAATGAAAGACTCCTTCGGGAAGTGGAGGAAGTCCGTAAGCTATTGGATACTTCAAACTTGCATCCACAACAAACGAAGGAATACTACACTGTTGAGGAGTGCGCCGAATTAAAGGGTGGAGCCGCAAAAAATACTTACAAGGCAAACAGATTTCTTTTGCCGGGGTGTGGTAATCCAAAGTATTCGGTTTTTATAGCAGGTCGTCTTGCTTTCCCAAGAATCGTAGTGGAACGCTGGGCGTGCGTTACAGATTCAACCCTTGTTGACTATGCCAAGGAATGCGGCGTAACTGTAATTCCCGAAAAATACAAGCGGCTGGCGATAAAAGCGAAAGCCAAGACTGGAGGCGCCAAATGACCATTCATACAAGAGCTCCATCGTGCGGCAACACGATGGAGCAGGCAAAGATAACCCCCTATGAAGAGACAATCAAATGCTCAAAAGAATTTAGCGCAAAAAAAGATTCGTTTCTAGCCCCCCTCACCTCGTTGGTTGGCCAAAAACAGGAGGCGCTATGAGCGAAACCTACTGCTATAACGCTGACCCTGCGGAAGGAAATTTCACTATTCTTAACAATACTTGCATTAGGGATCCACGATTAACCGCAAGGGCAAAAGGCATGCATACATATTTTATGTCTTTACCGTCCAACTGGAAGCTTTTTAAAACAGAACTTGTAAAACATTTTAAAGATGGAATTGACTCCATCAATTCAGCTATAAAGGAATTGGTTGAGTTTGGTTATGTAGAAATTACAGAACAGACTAGGACTAAATCAGGAAAGTTTTCTAGCAAAGCTTATGGATTTCACGCAAAACCTATTAAAAAGAATGCTGAAGATAACCGTAACGGATTTGCCGTCACGGTGAAACCGTCAACGGTTGAACCGTTAACGGTCAAACCCGCGCTACTAACTACTAAAAAACTAAATACTTATATACAAAAAACAGATCCAACTAACACGGGCTTTTCCGAAAAAAATACGAACTATGCCCAAACTGTTAGTGAGTCAGTTTTTGTAACAACAATAAGAAAATTGTTCTGTGGCGAATATCCTTTTGATGCTGGATTTGAAGCGACCGTTTTAACCTTTCTTGAAAAATCAGCGATTGGCAACACTCTAATCGAGCCATACCTCAACTATGTTTTTGACCGGACAAAAAAGGGGAAGGTCCAAAAATCCTTTGAAGGCTTGTATCACAAGCTTGCCTTGTCAAGTTCAATTGTCAGAGACTTCAAGTTATCGCAACAAATCACAAGTAAAAGAGAGGATGCCACGGTTCAAAAATTGGAGTCGTGCCCTGTTTGTGGTGAACCCGCCAATATTTTTGCGAATTGCAGCAACTGCGGCTTTGACATGCAGGACAGGGGCGATAATGCCAAAGTTTTCAAAGCGCGACAGATTTTAAATTGGTCTCCAGAGAAAATGGCGGCATACGAAAAAGAAACTAAATTGTTATTGTCCAAAATCCCTGGCGGCTGTTCTGAATTATTACACAACGCAAACCTTAGGGAGCAGTATGACCGTGAGCTTGCAGCAATAGATGAAAAATTCGGCCTTAAGAAAGTGGAGGACTAACGTGACTTTTTGTTGCAATAATAGCCGCCTGTTGGCGGGAAAATACGACCGACACGTGTCGGTCGTCAAGAAACATCCGCGACGCGCTCCATTCTCCGCGATTGCGCTGGCTCAACCCCCACGGCGGCAGCTGAATACGCTGCCGTGTTCCCGTGTGTGTTCGCCAGCCAATCGCTGCGAATTCCGCGCGACTCGTCTGTTGCAAGATTCGCGCAAGTGTAAGCACCACCATCGTATTGCTATACAAATATATTGTCTTGCGCAATCTTGCGAGTGGGCGTTGCCCCCTTCGAACCCCCGCAAGGAAAAATTTGCATGTTCGCAAATTTTTCCTTGCCTTTGGAGCCGCTGCCTATGAATAAGACACGAACAAAGTCTATAGCCTTCCGCGTGTCTTCTTCCGAGTGGCATCGACTCCAAGTGCGAATAAAAAACTCTGGCCTTAACAGCCAGCAGTTTCTTATTCGCGCCGCTCTTGAACAGCCCATTGTAAACAAAGAGGCTTTTCAAGAGCTTTTGATTGAGCTTAGGCATCAAGGAGTCAACCTCAATCAAATTGCCCGCGCTTGCAATTCGGGACGTCAGCAAGACGCGGCGGAAGCCGCTGTTGCGGCTTGCAAAACGCTTGAAAGGTTTTGGCAGAGGATACAGTTGTTCTTGGAACTTGAGTGGCAAGGCATTGACCTTGCCAGACTGTCGGAGGCTTGCGGAACGACTGACAGTTTGTCTATAAAAAAGGAGCTTGACGCTGTATGTCAATATTTAAAGCTATAAAACTTAAAGTGGGAAAGCGCAAGCGAGCAAATCTGTCAGGCATAATAAAATATGTGCTTAAGACAGAAAAAACAGAAGAAAAACTTGTTTACGGCCACTGCCTTGAAGTTGCGCAAGCATATAAAATGATGGTTCAGACAAAAACAGTCTTTGGCAAAACGAGCGGAAGGGAATACCACCATTTTGTACAATCTTACCCGCCTGACGAAAAGATAACGCCTGAGCAAGCGTTGGAGCAGGCAAAAAAACTTCTGGAAGCGACAAAAAAATTCAGGGCTTATGAAGTTCTTCTTGCCGTTCACAAAGACAGAAGCCACACACATGTACACTATATTGTGAATAGCGTTTCTTTCGTCGATGGCCGCAAGTTCCACATAACAAAAAAGGAGCTTGAAGAGCTAAAGAGCTTGCAAAATGAGATAAACATTGCTGATGGTTTTTCGCCCGCACCGCAAAAAGGCTTTAAAAGCAACGGCGAAAAGCGCACTGAAAAGGTTGTCAACAACAAGAATACTTACCAGCTTTTAAACAAGGCTGAAAAAGGCGAGGTTGACAGTTACATTCAAAATTGCGGCATTGCGATTTTGCGTAACAAGGACAAAGCTGCGAGCGTCACTCAGTTTTTGGATCTGATGAAAGAAAGCGGCTTTGAAACAGTTTGGATTGAAAGCAAAAAACATGTGACTTTCATTGATTCAAAGCGGCAAGCGGCTGGCGAGAAAAAATGCAAAATTCGACTTGCCACCCTTGCAAAGTATTACCCTGAGTTTGAAACATTGTCCACAAAGGAGGAACTACAGAATGTCATTGACTCAAATAATGGAAAAACAAGAAGCGATTCAATCTCAACCCCAAGTGGCAGCTCCGACATCAACGACAGCACCTATGGCGCAGATGCCGCCGCAAGCGGCAAGTCAGCCGACTTCGATCAGCTCACAAGTGAATTCGCTGATTTTCAACGAGCTGCGAACGCTCTTGAAGGAGCAGAACGAGCAGGGCGAGAAAGCGTTATCGGAACTGGAGAAAACATCGGAAGAGATGAAATCAAACACAAAAAATTTACTAACGGAACTAAAATGGAAAGTGGGGAAAGCGTCAACAGACATCGAGAACGCAAGTTATCGGTGCAAAAAAGAAATCGAAGCCATTGGAGAGTCGATAGGTAAGCAAGTTGCAAGTGAAATTAGTCCATCACTTGAAAATGCCTTAAAGGACATAAGCGCATCAGCAAAGAACATAAAGCTCAAAAGCAAACAAAATATTTTTCTTTCTTTTGCTTTGACCTTGCTCATTTTACTTGTTGCGTTGGCAGGCCTTGCGTATACGTGGAAATTCCATGATGGAACAAAGATAGCTGAAGCGCGCGTTGCAAAAATTCTTATGAGAGAGAAAGAGGCTATCAGGCAAAACGCTGTCGAACAATATAGAAACAGCTTGGCTTTCCATGAGGACGCTTGCAAGGAAGTCGCAGAGAATTTCAACTACACAAGAACTGAGTATTATTTGTTCAAATACATAAATAAGTCTGACATTAAACGATATAGACTCGATGATTTTTATAAATTCTTAAAACGGGGCTCAGACCAATACAAAGCTGCAAAAAAAGAATGACCTGCATGTTCAGGTCTCAATCATTTTGTATATACTTCTGATTGTAAGATATACAAATTACTTCACTTGTATATACAAATGAATTCGAAATGACGCTTTTATAGCGTTTGTATATATTTTTTCAAGGAGATTTTTATGAAAACAATTTGCTTCGCGCTTCAAAAAGGTGGTGTCGGAAAAACATCAATCAGCGTTTCTGTGGCGGCGGAACTTGCGCAAAACGGCAAGAAGGTCTTGTTGGTTGACGCAGACCCGCAAGGGAACGCTTCTAGTTGGCTTTTGACATCTTTGAACAAAGAGTTTGCCGACGTTTTGTTTGGGGATGCCACGCTAAAAGAGGCTGTAATTGAATCTTCAATAAAAAAACTATTTGTTCTTCCCACTGCCGGAACTGACACTCGTTTGAACGAATATTCCGAAACAAAGGCTTTGACGGCGCAATATAAAATCGCAGACGAAATTTTGCCCTGCGTTCGACTTGACGGCTACGATTATTGCATAATAGACACAAGTCCGTCCTTTAAGGCCCTGGAGCGCTCTTGCGTGGCGGCGGCAGACGAGATTGTGGCGGTTTTAAATCTAACCACCATGGGAACAGATGGTCTTGAAATCTTCGGTAACCATCTTGCTGCTGCCAGGAAGGAAATGCGACTTGGCGAAAAGCCAACATTCAACAAAATTGTTTTGAACAATCGCAATCAAAGCTTTAAACAGCAAAGGGAAATTTTATCGCAAATTAAAGCTGTAACAACGGACTTCCAAAAATTCATAGTTCCGCAAGACCAGGCGTTTGACAGGGCTTGCGGCGGCCACGGCGCTGTTGGAATGTTCAATGCAAAGCCTGAAACGTTGTCAGCAATCACGGCGATTGCAAGGAGTTTGTAATGGCACTTTCAAGAACAACGGATGTGTCAAAACAGTTGCAAAGTTTTTCTGCCGCGATAACTGCAAGTCCCGCGAAAGAAAAAGAGCCTGACAAAAGCGTTATGATTTCAATGCGTATTCCGCAGTCAACGCGCAACGAACTAAAGGCTTTCTTTGCATCTCATGGAATGAGCCTTTCTTGTGGTCTTATCGCTTCCGCAAACTTTTTGAAACTGGAGGAACAAATGGGTGCCGTGACTGTTTCTAACGGAATTGTGATCAAGCGGCGATAGTTTATTGGAATATATGTATTTTTTTTGCCCAAACTCAGAAAAAAAATCAAGCGTATGAATTAGTAACAAAAAATGCTTTAACACAATTCAATATGATAGATTTGTATAGTGTGACAACATAATATATATTTTTTGTGTTTAAAACAAATGATAATCTTGCTTTTTTATTAAATATAATATAAAATAATTTATAACCGATAAGTAAAATACCTATGAATGAATAATCTATGTCTTATGGAGTATAGAAGGTGGCAAGTTTAAGAAATCTAGGTTACAAGCTCTCATCGCTCTTGTCTACTAATCCGGACAAGGAAGAAGAATTACGTGAAAAATTAAATTTTTCCTCTTTCGATTTGCAGCGTCTAAAGTACGGTCGCTTGTCATTAACCCCAATGCAAATATCAACGGCAGCAAATACTCTTTCTGTAAAGGTAGAAGACTTGGTAAATTATAAGAATTCAGATTCTTATAAAAATATGGTCCATTGCATGAGTAATTTCTCGACTCAGGAACATTGCGATGAGATATTAGATTTAATTGACACTTACATTGATGTAAAAGAAGCTGCTGTTGCTGAAAAAATAGTACAATAATGTCAAAAATTGAACCTCTTTCTGAGAATATTACAGACTTTATAAAAAAATTTATAGAATTAAAAGCTATACCAACAAGACCTCCTATCAGGGATGATATTTTCAATATCCTTGAAAAGTATTGCACCGTCTTGTATTTCCCACTTGAAGATGAAGAGAATGACGGTTGCCATGTTAAGCGTTATGTATGTAAAGAGGTTATAAATTTTGTTTACATAAACACACACAAATCAATAGAAAAACAAATATTTACAGCTGCGCATGAATTAGGACATATTTTGGAATTAGATAAATACCTAAAAAAGAATTGTTCGGAATATCGTTCAGAAATTGAAGAACATACGATGAATCGATTCGCAGCTCTTATTCTAATGCCTGATGATATTTTTACAGAGTTTGTAAAGACTAATTTCAAGAATTATTCCATAGAATCCAATGCAATAACTATGGAAAACTTAATAAAATTTTCTGTCTTCCTTATGGACTATTTTTTTGTCCCTTTTAAATCTGTAGTCATAAGATTATACGAAACAAATTTTCTGTCAAAAAAAGATGCCGAAACTTTGATCAACAATAAGGATACCGTAAGTAAAATCGGGGACTATATTAAACTTCTTGGATATAAACGTCTTGGCATACGGTCTAAAAAGAAAAGCATTAAAGATTTTGCGACCTTGCTTAATATAGTTGAAAAAAATAATAAATTTTCTGAAACAAAGATTAAGTCAATTCGAGAGATTATGGATTTGCCTGCCATTGATGAGTCTGCATTATCTAGTACTTTGAAATTTTCAGATTCAAAATCGGAGCAATAAAATTGAACAATCAAGTTGCTTTGGATTCGGATTTCTGCAATATGCTTGCTCCTGGATGTTATGAAGAAAAAGAAAATGCTTTTGTAAAAAGCATTTTCGAATCACTTAAGCAACGGCCAGTTCTTCATCCTTTCGTATATCATGAAGAATTATTAACTAATGTTACTGTAAAAAAACTAGTAAACGAGGGTTTTATAGAGGTTCTGGAGTATGACGCCTTTATTATGAATGATTCTTTTAAAAGACAATATATAGACACCTTTGCCGATTTTTATTTTTTCATGAATAGCGAACCCATTGAGCGAACATTTAATGCAATAACAAAGCATAGAGCAAAGCGAAATATGGGGGAGATCCATTCCTTAATCATGGCTCAATATCTTTCCATTCCTTTATTTATGTCAAATGATGAGGGAGCAAAAAATCTCGCAACCAGCAGAATTAACACGCAGTCGCAGGTGGTTGTTGTAAAAAACGTTTTAGAAGTGTTTATGGATGTAAAAATCAAAGGGGCCTTTCAAATTGATAAAAAAGCCGTCCGGTCTATATTGAAGCAAAGAAAAGACTGGAATTCTTCTTATAAAAATATTAAAGCCCCTATTTAAGACATACACAAATTTTCAATCTTTACAAGCCTTAAATCGTCAGTTAGTCCAATCTTCTTTTGGAATTGCTGACCATTCTATTGTTCCACTTTTTTCAACTTCTTTTACAGCTTCTTGAATTTCATCTTCAGAATAGATAGATCCAAAATTGCAATCAAGTTCTTCATATGCATTATATGGTCCGGCATATATGTATTGATATCCACCATCTTTTCCGCAATAAGGACACATATTTGCAGGGTCTTCATATCTGTCTAGAAACCATTCAACCATTTCATTGATGTGTGTTTTACGTTTAAATTCCTTAGTTTCATAATAAGGCTTAAATTTTACTTTATTATGTTCTTGTAATACATTAATCACGCTTTTTGTAGAAGGAAATTGTGTTTTATCTACAGACATAAAAGCTAAAGTGTCTTTCTTAACAGAACTATCAATCCGCTGAGTCTTTGGTAAATGGCTATCATATTCATCAATAAAATCAGTAATTGGAAGAATATGGATTATTTGATTTGTATCATGCATAAAATCGTTTATAATTGGTTGTTTCTGAGTTCTCTTTTTATCATATTCAATATTAAACCAATCTTCACTAATATCACCTGTAACAAACAAAATATTTACATTTTTTTCTTTTGCAAAGTCTTTTGTTTGGTACCAAATTAATCCATCGTTGTATTTATTATTTTGTTCTTTGGATGGTAAATCAGCCCAACCTGGTACAGTTTTCTTTTTATATTTGTAATCTAATTCTTTAATAATTTCTGTTTTTTTATTATCCGAATAAGGTTCTCCCACATTATTTAATAGTTCGAAAATTGTTTTTCGTAATTCTTTTATATCTTTTTGTTTTTCTTTTTTTAAGGAAATTTCAGTTTTCATTTTATTTGAATAATTTTCAATAATTTTTAAAACTTCTTCTGTATCTGAAATTGGGTATGTTTGATTTTGTAAACCATGAAATAAAGTTGAAATATCAGATTTTAATTTATCAATTTTTCGATCAATTGTTGTATATGCAGAATTGACTTCTCTTAAACTTGAATCTAATTGTTTTATAACTTCTTCACAAACAGTATATGGGACAAAGAAGCGTTCTTGTTTAATATATTCCTTTATAATATTTAAAACTGTATTATAAGTATTTTCTGGATATTTTAATAAATTTATAAATACATTTGTATCAATTACTAAAACACAATCATTCCATATATTCTCTAATGGAGGTTGAAAGTAACCAGGGAATAAATCTTTTACACTTTTAATATTCATCTTTTTTTCCTTAATTTTAGACTCCATTAGTTAATTATATAAAGAAATATAATTTTATATAACCTCAAATTCCTCATTCAATATTTATTATGAAAAATAATCATCGCATTCCTTTTCGATTTCAAGCTAATTTCTATTGTTCTGCAGAATCAAACACCGCAAACAACGCTGGCTTATGTTTGTCTAGAAATCTATTCAACCTTCCTCATTAATCAAATTCGGTAACAAAGCATCTCTTATATTCTTAAATCTACTATTTTCTTCAATTCTAGTAAAGATGTTATCTTCAAAAGAAGCAACAATTTATTCAAAAACATCTAGGGCGTTTTTGACGAAAATTGCATTTTCCATATTGTTTACGGCATCGCGGTTTATACATTCAAATACTGTCCTTTGTCTTTGATTATGTCGAGCTGTGCATGCAACAATTAAACTGTGTAGTGTTCAAAATATTGATAGTTTTCTTTGGAATAAATTGTGGCTAAAACTCGACAGGTACAAGATCCATCATTTGTGATATTTGCATCAGCAACAGAAACTCGGACACTCATTAGGGAATCATATTTTTCCCCTGGAGATTGACCTATTATTTCTGCAATTTCTGGCGTATTACCAACTTTCCACATCTCGTGGCTTCCAAAAAACGAAGGGTTCAAAGTCTATAAACCGGCTTTTGAAGGTGGGCTTAGACTTTCAGTTTTATTTTTATCGCCAAATGATTAATTTATTGATCGATTTTTGTCAAAAAAAACGCGATTTTTTTCGGCGGACGAAAATTTTTTAAAAATTTTTCCTCCCACTATGGAAAAAACCAATTTTTTGGTGTAGAATTATGCAAAGGAGGAACGAACAGAGGCAAGCAACATCAATGGCGATTTGTATGCCTACGCGGGGAACAATCCGGTACGCTATATAGACCCTACGGGTAGAGAAATAGATATTTCGAAAGATAAAAATCAAAAACTGATTTTGGAAGCTGTTCAGCATCTTACAGATGATGTTTTGTGCATTTCCGATGGAAAGATTATTATAAAGTCCTGTGGCAATGGTTCAAAAACATCAGGGACAAAATTGCTTCGCTATCTTATTTCAGAAACAAATAAAACAATCAAAATATCATCAGTAAAAGCTGACGGAAAAAACTACAGCATAACGCAGCCATTTAAGGTTAATGAAAACTCTTCGATTGATGATATCTTTAATGGGCAAGGATTAAATAGCGTTGTCTATTGGTCTATGGGGGAGCCAATTATCACAGAAATTGATAACAATGGAAATGTCTGTGACAAAAATTGTCCTGCTTTTATTTCGCTTGGACATGAATTAATTCATGCTTACCACAATGCGAAAGGGGAAAATTCTGGGTATATGGAATATGGAGCATATTTTAACATGAAAGAGGAATATACCACAAAATTTGATTCATCGTTAAGTGAAAATACATTGAGAGGTGAAAATGGACTTAATAAAAGGTTTAAATAATGTTTTTATCGCTTTTTTTCTGGTATTCTTTGCTCAATCTACTGTTGTGGCTGAAAACATAATATTAACTTTTAAGTATGAGGATTGCATAAATAATAAGTGGTTCCTTTTAAATTTAGATTCAGATTATCATTTGGAATTCATTGACATGAAAGGCGAAAAAACAAATTGTTTATTAGATGACGTATGTATAAGAAAAGAATTGCAATCATTCTCTAACAATAAAACTTTGTCATTAAACTTTGAAAAACATCTTCCATATGCAAATTCTGATATAACAGAAGAGCTTATGTTGGAGAAAAACGAACAAAATTTCTGCTTTCTTTTTTATGACAATTATATCCCGATAGATAAGAATAAACATAACAAAAAAGCAATCATATTAATTAAGAAACTATTAACCTTTGTGAAAAGGAACAATGAAGAAAAATTCAGGGAATACCCCGCTTGGTTATGTGAATAATATTGCCATACCCCACATATAGCGTTTTCCGTCTCCGCTAAAACAACATCCCTTGCTCCCATCAATAGCAATTGATGGGAGTTAAAAGATGTCATTTTTACGAAAATAGTGGAAAAATTACAGATTCATATGTTATGTCTTTCAATAAATCTTTCTCTTCCCCTCTAAAAATCGCCTCAATATTTTCGTCATTCCGCAATAAAAAAAGAACTAATCAACAAAAAAACTGAAACAGCAAACCCAAGCCCTCTTCAAAAAAATGTTTCCTAGAATTTGAGTTTTTCAGCTGCAAAATGCCAAATATGCGGAAAATATAGAAATGAACGGAAGAGATTTTTGACAAATCCGATGAATTAACAAATTACATTATTGACCAAATGACTGCGAATAGATTAGAATATCGCACTCTCATTGCACTTCGAGATATTTTGTTACAAAAGTTCATGAATTGTGAAATTGAAATGACTTAGGCAATAACATGAGAAAAATTTATTTTGACGAAGCAGGTTTTTCAGGAAACAATTTACTCGATAATTCTCAACCTCTATATTGCTATTTGGGAATTGAGGATGTAGACGGAAAACTAAAAGAAAGATTTCTAAATTTGAAGACTCTACATGGATATAAAACGGATTTAGAAATAAAAGGGGCAAAACTTTCTAAACACAACAAAGGTCAAAAGTTTTTATTAGATTTGTGGAATATGTTCGGAAATACATGCAAATTTGTTCTCCACGATAAAAAATACGCATTAGCTTGTAAAATGTTTGAGTATGTGTATGAACCTGTTTATTCAGATGTAAATACATTATTTTATCAAATCAATTTTCATAAGTTTATTGCGACATCCATGTATAACCTTTTTGTAAATAGTGACCAATCTGCTGAACAATTGTTCAATGGATTTTATCATTTCATAAAAAATCGAGGTGATAAATCATTAGACAAATATATAAAATCTTGTGAAATAGTAAAAACGTCGCCGCTTTATTATTTTTGTTTATTTTGTGAAAATCATAAGACAGAAATTGCTTCCGATATTAATTTTTCAGACAAAAGAGATAAATTCATTTTAGACTTGACTCTTACATCTTTATATAACCTTCTTGGCGTTTTTTCAAATGGAAATCCCAAAGCCATGGAAATACACTGTGACGACTCAAAACCCATTGACAATGCCAAAGGTTTTTGGAAAGCATTTTTAGGAAACACAAGAATTGTATATGATACAGTATTTGGTTCTGGAACCCAATTAACATTTAATTTGTCACAAGAACCAATATTGGAAGATTCAGAAACTGTTGTTCAATTACAAATTGCGGATATGCTCGCATCTTCAGTTTATCAGGCATATTTACATCCAAAATCTGATTTTTCAAAAAAGATAAAGGAGGTTTCAAAAAATTCCTTTATAGAAGCCTATTCTGTTGGACCTGTAGATTTACAAATGGCTTATGATGAACATGAAATACAAGTTTTTCATGAAATAATACAATTATTATCTAGTTCAAAACCAAAAAAACAGAAAATTAATAAATTGGCAGAGAAATCACACTCTTTAAAGTATTATCAAGTTCTAAGAAACAAATATATTGCAGAATATATCCGTACTTTTAAAATAACTTCAAACCTCTAACAAGAAAAAAATGCGACTTTTCATTATAGGAAATGGTTTTGATATAGCTCATAATCTCCCAACAAAATTTGATCCTCATTTCAAAACAATTGCCAATCAATATGAACTATATAGCTTTTGGGATATTTATCAAACTCAAAATGAAAATATTTGGTCTGATTTTGAAAATAGTTTAGCTCATCCGAATTTTAATTTTCTTGAAGAAATATTTAATGGTTATGAGCCAGATTATTATTCAAATAAAGAATCAGATAGAAATGCGATTATCACTCAAGTTGATTTAAATGGAAATCTTGCACGTTCATTATATGAATTTGCAAACAATGCAGAAAAACAATTGGCAAATATACAACCCTTATCAAGATTTAAGTCTGAGTTTACATGGAAGGATGTATTTGTATCCTTTAATTACACACATACTTTAGAAAAACTGTATAATATCGATAAAGTAAATGTTTTACATATACATGGCGAAGTAGGACAAAACAACTTGCTTTTGGGATATCCTGAAAAGGATTATTCTCCTGAAAAATATTATTTTGATGCAAGGGGGAAAGGAGTTGGCCCTTTTGTGGAAAGTAATTATCAGAAATATCTGGATGAGAAATACATGGATGGCCTTCTTGATTTTTACACATACACAGCTTGCTGTGATTTAATAAAAAAAACAAAATCTTTCTCTAAAAAGACTCAAGGAAACACATTTAGAAATTTTTTGAATGCTGTTAAAATCCAAAAAATAATTATTTTTGGACATTCTTGTAATATTGATTTTGATTATTTTCAATTGTTACTAAAACAATTTCCATATGCAGAATGGCTTTTTATATATTATGATACAAAAACAAGAAACAATATGGAAAGAATGATTTCAGAGTTTGGTATAAAAAATTATGAATTAATAGGGGCTTCAAATTATTTTGAAAAATTTTGTTAGACGACCGCGCCCGGCCCCGACCCTGGAAAATAAACTTTTCTTTATTTCTCTTTTAACGCTAAAAGTAAAATAAAAAAAAGATGTTACACTCAAGTTATTCAGTGATTTTTGATTATATTATTTCGAATTTTCTCTGCTAAAGATTCTAGGTCAAAAGTTTTTGTATCCGGTTTTCTACGATAAAAGAAATAATAAAAATTTTTTGTGGGTTCTTTCGTTTTTTTAGCATCCAATGAAGCTATTTGTCCAAATTCTTTTATAGATTTCTTTTCTTCTTCTCTGAAAAGTATTTTTATTTTTGAAAAATCATCTTTCCCAAATGCACTTATAAATTGATTATTTTGTAGTAGCACATAATCAAAATCAATATTGTGTTCTTCTGAGAATTCTTTTAAAGGAGTTAGTATATTCAAAAAATCCATTCTTTCTGTTATCATTTTTTTTCTCTCTTGGGAAGACATTTCTGCATTTTCTTCTTTAGTTAAAGATTTGCACTCAGTGTTAATTGCTTCAATTAATTCTTGATTAATTGAATTATATCCATTTTTTGTTATGTATTTAACCAATTTCCCCATCGTTGAACTTATCCAAGCTTTCTGTTCATCGCCTAATGTAGCTAAGAAATATGCACTATATTCAGCTTCCGACTTCCATAATGGATGCATTCTTTTATTTCTATCTAAATACGAGGCAAAGAATTTATTTTTAAACTTGTTTTTCAATAAATAAACGATATCATCATCACATAGAAAATGTACATATGTATTATCTTTTAAGGTGACGCCAATATCTGTAAGAGCTTCATAAGAAAAAAGAGTTTTTGTATTTGTTTTGTTAGATTCTAAGATATTTATATCTTTATTTAATTGTTTTATAGAATTTTGAATAAGATACATATCATAAAGAACCGCCGGATGTAGCTGTATCCATCTTTTTTCTAGATCCCTTGCGTAAACAACATTTTCTATAATACTAATGGCGTTTTTAGAATAAACTAAAAACGCCTCATCCTTGTCATTTTTTATTATTTGTAAGGCTTTTAATAAACGAATATAGTCTATGTTTATAGATTCAAATCCTGTCATATAAGCATCGCGCATTAAATAATCCAATTTATCTACATCAATAAAATCAGAATTTAACAAACCAATTAAACAATTAAGCGCATCGCTTTCAAAAGAGGGTGTTTTATATCTATAACCTGTTATTGCCCTTGCAAAAAAACTTCTCTCCTTAGAATTTCTAAATAATGACGAATATTGACTTAATCCAATTATCGCACTCATAATCTCATGAGGATTTGCTATTTCACTTTTTGTTTCTGGAATGTCATTTTTAAATTTAGCATCGTCTACTGCTTGTGTTAATTGAGCATGAATTTTTGTAAAATCTTGAGTTTGTTTTTCATCTTTTGGTTCAGGCAGATAAAAGTCTTCACCTGTATGAGAGAAAGGGGCATGGCCTACATCATGTAATAAGCATGCTAACAAAAATATATCTTTTGCTTCTGGGAAAAATGAAAAGAGTTCTTTATTTTTAGATATAATAGATTCTATGGCCAACTTTCCTAAATGGTAAACTCCTATAGAATGAGTAAAGCGATTGTGCAACGCTGTTGCGTAAAGAGGACTATAACTGGTTTGAATTATTCGCCTTAATCTTTGAAAATTCGGAGTATCAATTACTTTTTTAATTAAATCATCATCTATTTCAATATATCCATATATTGGATCCTTGAAAATTTTTACTTTTTTCATTATTCATTTACTTCTTTATAACCGCGAATAAAAGCACTTAATAATTTTAATGATAAATAGCATCTAAACTCGTTAGACAAATCATCTAAAGTTTTATTTTCTTTCAATTCGATACCAAGCTGTCCTTTAACATTCTTTTCTTCAAAGTATTCCGAATAGTCATGTAACATTTGGTTTGTTTTCAATCTTGATAACAAAAGAACAGCTTCTTCATTTTCATCAATGAGGATTTTAACAACCTTGGCTCCATAACTCTCAATCTCAGAGTATGTTAAAAATCGTTTGTTATTACAATCTCTTAAATTTTGTATTAAAGCATTTGCTACCAAATCTTCAATGCTTATTATAAATGCCATTATAATTCTCCCATAAATTATATATCGACATAAAACTATGTATTTACAATATAGCAAAATTATTATTTTATGTATACCCCAATATAATCTATTCTGGATTTTACTATTTTGATAAGCAAAATATTTTTGTTTTTATAAATCAAAACTACATGCAAAGAAAATCCAAGGAAATCATTTACAATTGCATTTGCATCATATACAACCAACTTCAAACAAGGCTGATACAATCACCAGCGTCAAAAGTCGATTTAGGGAATGGAAGACAAAGGACGGAAACCTTGAGTTCGTATCGATTGTTGATTCCAAGACATTCTTTGAGGAGAATTTTTAAAGGGAACACCTTTTGGACATCATCAAAAATTTCCTTCCGTACAAGTTCACGGCAAAAGAACTAGACGAAGAGACCGGATTGTATTACTATGGAGCCAGGTACTTGGACCCCAAGTACAGCATGTGGATCTCCACCGACCCCGCCCTTGGAGATTATATCC
>JAEEGJ010015216.1_pt1 | contig 18006 bp, 14 predicted proteins | sample 8958761 | NCBI WGS metagenome assembly JAEEGJ01 (sample SAMN16246546, study PRJNA631951) | gut metagenome | biome: gut microbiome; feature: rumen; material: RS-attached | host: Bos | place: Iran: Karaj | collected 2018-10
ATCAGCTGTTTTTCCCGCAGGCGGGCGATGGCGGCGTCGTCGTAGCCGAGCAGGTCTTTCAGGATCCGTTCGGTGTCCTGGCCGAGGCGCGGGGCACCGCGCCAGATCTTTCCCGGGGTAAGGCTCAGCTTGGGCACGATGCCGAACCCGAGCGTCTCCTCACCGAGAGTCTGATCCTCGGAGGTGATGAAATCATCGCGCAGGAGATACTGCGGCTCCTGCAGGCAGTCGGCCGGGGCGTTCACGCGGGAACAGGGGACCTTGGCCGCGCCGAGGATCTCCACGATCTCCCTGGCCGTGTGCTGCAGGCACCAGGCGGAGATGGCAGCATCAAAGCGTTTTCCGATGTCGGAGACGACGCGCTCATGCGTGCCGGAGACTTCCTTGAACGGAAACTCCTCTTCACTGAGGCCGGCAGCGCGCATGAAGCGGCTGAACACTGCCTGGCCGACAGCGCCGAAATAGACGAGGTCGCCGTCGCCGCAGGTGTACATTTTCCAGGGCTGCAGGCTGGGCGAGCGGGCGGTGGTGCGGGGCGGCTCCGGCAGGCCCAGGGTGGGGGCCACGTACTTGCCGCGCAGGATCTTGCTCTGCGCCTCGAACTGCGCCACGTCGATCACCTGTCCCCTGCCGCTGCGCTGCACCTCCATATAGGCGCTCAGCATGCCGAAGACGGCGAGCATGGCGGTGACGTAGTCGTTGAGGACGGGCTTGACGGCCATGGGCGTGTCTTCGGTTCCGTTGCAGTAGACATAGCCGGAGAAGGCCTGGCCGATGATATCGTAGGAAGCGCGGGCGCATATTTCCGGGTCACCTCCGAATTCCCTGTGCCCGAAGCCGGAGACATGGACGATGATCAGCCGGGGATTGATCTCCAGGAGCGCATCGTCGGTGATGCCGAATTTCTCGAGCCAGACCATGTTCTCGATGAAGAAATCACTCTCCCTGATGAGGTCGTAGAAGACACGGAGCGTGTCCGGCTCGCTCTTTTTCAGCTCCAGCGTGAACGACAGGCGGTTGCGCGCTTCCTGGATCCAGGCGGCGCCGACGGGCTCTTTGCCCTCCCGGCGGAGCACCGGCGGATAGGTGCGGTAGACGTCACCCATGCCGGGGCGCTCGATCTCGATGAATTCGGCGCCGAACTCCGCCATCAGATTGGCGGCAAACGGCATGGCTACGAGCGAACCGAGACCGAGGATGCGCATGCCCTGCAGCGGGCCGAACGCGGGGATCAGCGTTTTTCTTTCCATGTGATCATCTCCAAAAAAGCACGGGGGCATTCTGTGCCCCCGTGCGGATCATTTATTGCCCGGGCGCGGATGGACCAGGACCGGTCATACACGTTTGCCGGGATTGAGGATACCCTGCGGGTCGAACGCGGCCTTCACGGCGGCAAAGGCGGCCTTGGCCTCGTCGGTCAGGTAGGCGTTCTTGCCGTAGCCGACGCCGTACTCGCCCACGATGTCGCCGCCAACTTCCGCCACTTTGGCGTACATGGCGTCGAGGAAAGCTTTGGAGGCGGCCGGGAAGGCGTCCTTGTCGTCGGAGACGGCGTGGAAGTGAACGCCGCCGCTGCCGACGTGGGCGTTGAGCATCACCTTGAGGCCGAGCTCTTCACCGAGCTCCTTGGCAAACGGGATCACTTCGGCGAACGCTTCGAACGGGAGATCCACGTTCACTTCGCAGGCACATTTCGCGCCGCTCTCCATCGAGGTGTGGAAGGCGGTGTGGGCGGCCCAGAAATCGCGCTTCATGGTGGGCGAATCGCCGACGAGAATGTCGAGGCACTCGAGGTCCTCGGCGCCTTCGGCAATGATCTCCATCAGCTCCATGACGGCGTCGTCGTCATCGGCTTCGAGAGTTACCATCAGCGTGGCACCGACGCGCTCGCCGTCCATCTCCACGGGGAAGACGGGATTGCCGGTGACATTGCCGGAAAACTCCACAAGGTCGGTGTCGAGCAGCTCGACAACGGCGGGGCTGTACTCCTCAGCGGCGAGGATCTGCTGCGCCGCGTTGCGGGCGGTGTCGAAATCGAGGAACGGGAAGAGCAGGATGGCGTCGGCGCCCGGCTTCTCGATGAGGCGGAGGGTGACTTCGGTCACCACGCCCAGGGTGCCTTCACTGCCGATCACGGCGGCGTTGGCTTCGTCGTCGCTGAGCCTGCAGACGGAGCCGTCGGCCTTCACGAGGACGGCGTCGAGCACGTAGTCCTTCGTCTTGCCGTACTTCACGGCGCAGGGGCCGCCGGCGTTGGTGGACACGTTGCCGCCGATGGTGGCGGTCTGCTCGCCCGGGTCGGGCGGATAGTACAGGCCCGCACGGTCAGCCGCGGCCTTCACGTCCTGCAGCAGGACGCCGGGCTGAACGGTGATGGTCTTCGCCTCTTCGTCGAGGGCGAGGATCTGGTTCATATCTTTGACGGAGAGAACGACGCCGCCCTTGACGGGGACGGAACCGCCCATCTGGCCGGTGCCCGCGCCGCGCACGGTGACGGGGACGCCGTTTTCGCCGCAGAGCTTCAGCACCGCGGCAACGGTCTCGGTGGAGGCGGCCCGGACGACAGCGTCGGGGATAAAGCTCTCTCCGGGGTATTCATCGTGAGTGAAATCGGCGCCGATATCGTCGCCGGTGAGAATGTTTTTGGGGTCAAGAACGGACTGCAGGTTCTGCAGGAGGGCGGTGAGTTCCATATTCGGTGATCTCCTTTGATTTCAATTAAGCAGAGATGCCGGTACTGCTGCACCGGCATCCCGTACAGCGCTGCTGTGTTTTACATGGACCGACGGACCATGTCCTTCTCCACGAGGACGCCGTCTTCGAACATTTGCTTGATCTGCTCTTCGTCAAAGCCGTAGTCGCGGCAGACATCCGCGCCGTCCATGCCGATCTTCGGGGCCGGACGCCACATCTGGTTGGGCTCGTTCTTGAACTGGGGGAAGAAGTTGTGCCCTTTGACGGGGTTGCCGTAGATGTCGTTCCACTCGATGAAGGTCTGGCGGGCCTGCATGTGCGGGTCGCTTTCCATCATCTCGTAGGTCATGACGCGGGAGCAGGGAACGTTCAGCCTGCGGAATTCCTTCTCAACGGTATCAGAATCGTGCGTGGCGATCCATTCGGTCAGGCGCGCTTCGAAAATGGCGCCGTTGGGCGTGGCTTTCTTGACGGTGACGGTGTGCGGGGGGAAATCGCGGTCGTAGTCCATGCCGATCAGCGGGCAGAAACGGCGCAGGGTAGGCTCGTTCATGATCAGAACGAAAACGCCTTTGCCGTCGCTGCAGCTGTAGTAGCCGCTGCCGGAAACGGCCGGGTGCGCCGAACCGTTGCGGGGCAGCTGACGGTGCTCGTTCATCCAGAGGGCGGGCGCGTCGCCCTGGCAGGCGATGGCAGTCTCATACTGGGCGAGGTCGATGCTTTCGCCTTTGCCGGTCCGCATCGCCCCCATGAGGGCGGCGAGGGTGGAACCGTAGGCAAGGAGCGCGTTGAAATAGTCGGTGACGAGGCGCTCCGCTTTGATGGGATCCCGGTCAGGGAAGCCGTTGATGGCCATCATGCCGCAGTAGGCCTGCATGATATGGTCGTAGGCGGGACGCTCCACATAGTCCTGCACACCGGTCTGGCCGAAGCCGGACATGTGCGCGATCACGAGACGGGGATTGAACTCCCAGAATTTTTCGTCGGGATATCCCCATTTGTCCCATTGTCCGCCGCGCGACGCTTCGATGAACACGTCGACGTCGGCGATCATTCTTTCGAACAGTTCCTTGCCGGCCGGTTTTTTGATATCCAGCGAGATGGAGCGCATGTTTTTGCGTTCCGCCTCGATGGCCCAGCCGTTGTTGGACCAACGGACGGCGTCCAGCCCGTAGGGGGATTCCATCCAGATCACGTCCGCGCCGTTGGCAGCATACAGACTGCCGACAAAGGGGCCGGCGGTCGAAACGGCGGAACAAAGAACTTTGATGCCCTGCAGGTGTCCAAATTTGGGAATGTCATTTCTTCTTGCCATGGTGCAATGGTACTCCTTCCAAATTTTTCACGCTGCACGGACAGAGGCGGGGCTGCCCAGCAGGTTTAATAAACGATGCCGAGGTTGATAAGGATCACGGCGCTGATCACCAGGACCACGCCGAGAACGGGGCCAAGCATAAAGTAGTTGAAATAAGTCTGTTTGTGGTTGAGCTTCACCACGCTGAGCGAGTTGCACAGCGCGCTGTTGTGCGGGGAGATGGCGAAAAGCGAGGAGATGGAGATCAAGCGGTGGATCACGCCCATCGGCAGGCCGCAGCTTACCAGGAAGTCGTGCCCGAGCATCTCCATGCTCGCGGGGACGGTGGCATTGTAGTTGCCCATCAGGAAGCCGACCACGCCCACCATGCCCACGATCTTCAGGTACGAGATGATGGGAAGCGCGAGCAGCATGCGGAATACCAGCTGGAAGCCGGGAGTCTGCAGAAGCACATAGGCAAAGCCGGACATCAGGGCGAACGTCATCGTGGGGCCGATGCCCGACACGAGGCCGGACACAATGGCCGTTTTGCCGCTTTCCAGCGTCAGACGGCGATGGTAAACGGCGAGAAAGATGATGTCGGACAGGAACAGCGCGCTCACGATGGAGAACTTGAAGATGTTCATCAGCACCACGGGCAGCGCCATCAGCGCAAGCGCCAGCGGAAGGAACACCGGGGGCAGGTCCCGCTCTTCATAGACGGTGGCTTTGTCGATCTCAGCGCCGGACGGCAGGAACCCTTCGTTTTTCCGTTCCGCGCGCTTAATGGCATACTGCATGTACAGCACGCCGAGCACCAGGCACTCAATACTGATGATGATGGAGAACACGGGCGCCGGAGCGGCTGTTGTGCCGGTATAGGGTATGGGGGTGAGGTTGGTGATCGACGCGGAGCCGGGCAGAGCCATGGACGCGAACGTGCCGGACCCCACGATACTCAGAGAGTACAGATGCCACGGCAGATCCATGCGCTTGAAAAGGTCCTTGGCGACCGCCATCACAGCGAAGACCGCAACATAGACACTGATGCCCGCATACACGAAGACCGCGTTCAGGAAGGGCACCAGGGCAACTGCCAACAGTTTCTGGATCTTTTTAGGCGCCTTCAGCACGAGCCGCTCATACGCGCGGCCCAGTGCTGAAGCGATGCCGGTAAAGGTGACCAGACTGCCGAACAGGGCGCTGAACATGAAGAGCAGCAGGTACTTGCCCACGATGTTGGTGACGCCGGAGGCGAACAGAGCAGCTACTTCGTCAAAGCTCAGGGCGTCCGCGCACCCGACTGAAAACAGCCAGACAAGAAAGCTCAGCAGCAGCGCGCTGACCGTGACCGGGATGCCGCGGTAGCACAGAATGATAAACAGCGTGATCGCGAGGAGAATGCCAAACAGACTTAGATAAACCATAGGGAAGATCCCTTACTCTACGACGTATTTTTTACTCAGGTTCTTCAGGATCTCTTCGGTGTCGGCCATGATCTTCTGGACCAGGTCGGCCGTCTTGGGTGTGTCGTCAATGCGCTGGGCGCACTCGCCGGCGCCGGCCATCGCGTGCTCTTCATCGCCGTTGTAGGTGGCGGCCACGCCGTGGCGCTCAGCTACGAGCAGATCCATCGGGATCTTGGAGAAGTCGTCGGGAACGCCGACGAAGGAACCGGGGGCGTCCTTGGCGGTGTTGTAGGCATGCTGCTGAGCCGACGGGGTGCGCAGCCAGCGGGCGGGACCCACAAAGCCGCGGGCGATCAGGGTGCCGCCGTCCTTGCAGTCGAGGACCAGCTTCTTCCACAGGTCGCAGAAGTCGCTCTCTTCGGTGGCCAGGAAACGGGTGCCCATCTGGACGCCGTCGGCGCCCATGGCAAAGGCCGCCGCAACGGATCTGCCGTCGCAGAAGCCGCCGGTGCCGCAGACAAGGGTGTTCTCGTCGGAGAACTTTTCAATGATGTCGGGCAGAAGGGTCATGCTGTGGACCGGCTGCCATGCCGTGTGGAAGCCGCCTTCGTGGCCGGAGGCGATCAGGACCTGAACGCCGGCTTTCTTGCAGCGGGCCGCGGTGCGGACGCCGGGGAACACGTGCATCCAGATCATGCCCTGCTCCTTGACAAAGCCTGCCCAGGGAACGGGGTCGCCGGCGGTGGTCACGAGGACACGGAAACGGTCGCGCATGTCGGGGTCGGCTTCGCGGACGTTCTTGATGGCCTTCATGACGTTGGCCGCGTTCTCCTTCACTTCCGCGGAGACCATGACGTTGGCGCCGAAAATGCCGCCGGACTCTTTGGTCTCAGCGCAGATGCGCTTGAACATCTTCTCAAAAATGGTGACGTCGTCATCATCTGTTTCCGCGTGCGCCTGCTTCACAAAGTCCTCAAAAACAACGGGGTTGGATTTGCGGGATGTGGTGCCGAAGGTGCTGCAGAGGCCAAGGCAGCCAGCGTTGGCTGCCGCGATGCAGAGGCTGGTCACAGGGAACGGGCCCATGCCGGCCTGGATGATGGGATACTTGATGCCAACGAGTTCCGTTAATCTGGTTTTGATCATTCTTGCTTCTTATCCTCCAAAATTTCGGGATCGCTGATCGGTCAGCATCCCTTATAATCAGGTTTTCTCTTCTCGAGGAAGGACGTGACGCCTTCCATCTTATCTTCCGTGCCGCACAGGGAGCTGAGCGCCAGATACTCCAGCGTATTGGCAACTTCCACCCCGGAAGCGAAGGAATTGTTCAGCACGCGCTTGGCGAGCTTCAGGGAAATGGGCGCTTTTTTGAGCAGCTTTTTGCACATTTTCAGCGCTTCGTCCATCAGCTGATCCTGCGGCACGCAGGCGGTGGCGAGGCCGATGCGGACCGCCTCCTGCGCGTCGATCTGCTTGCCGAGGAGCACAACGTCCTTGGCGCGGCCGAGGCCGATGAGACGGGTGAGGCGCAGCGTGCCGCCGGCGCCGGGCAGGATGCCGAGGCCGGTCTCGGGAAGCGCGAAGATGGCGTTTTCGGAGCAGACGCGGAAATCGCAGGAAATGGCGATCTCGCAGCCTCCGCCGAAAGCGTAGCCGTTGACGGCGCAGATGACGGGCTTGGCGCAGTTTTCGATGGCGTAGGTGGCCGCCTGGCCGAGATTGTCGAGGCAGTCGACCGGGCGCTTTGTTTTGAGGCTGTTGAGGTCGGCGCCCGCAATGAACGCCTTGTCGCCGGCGCCGGTGAGGATGATGGCTTTCACTTCCTCGGCGGAGTTGGCCCACTCAAAGAACTGGCGCAGCTCGATCCAGGAAATGGTGTCGACGGCGTTCAGCTTCTCGGGACGGTTCGCGGTAAAGATGGCGACGCCATCTTCACGGACTTCCAGTAAATAACGTGTGAATTCCAACACGATCACTCCTTAGTCAGTAATGCTTTTGGGTCCATATTGTCCACAGGAAGCCGAAAAACCGGCTTCCTGTGAACATACGCGCCTCCGCGGAAAGCGCAATGCGCCTTCCGCAGGAACCTTTTCAATTAGTAGGGATTGTACTGGCTGACGTCGATCTGGTAGGCGTTGCCGGTCTCTTCCATGGCTTTGATCTCGTCGTCGCTGTAGCCCAGCTCGGCGAGGATCTGCTCGGTGTGCTCACCGGTCATGGGGCCGCGCTTGAACTCGGGCTGGCCCATCTTCGCACTGTTCATGGAAGGACGGATCAGCGTGGTCTCGTGGCCATTGGGATACTTGACGTCGAAGCAGTAGCCGTTGGCACGGGCCTGCTCACTCTTGGCAAAGTCGCCGTAGTGGGCAAGAATGTCGTGGGTGAGGTCGATGTCGGTGAAGATCTGGTCCCATTCCTTGCTGGTCTTGGTGAGGAAGATCTTCTCGCACTCTTCCATGAGGTACTTTCTGACCTCGGGAGCGCTCTGGCCCTTGGTGGTGCCGTAGGTGGGATCGTCGATCCACTCGGGACGGCCAATCGCGCGGGCAAAGCCGGGCCACTGCGTGGCAACGTTGACGACCGCGCACATGATCCATTCGCCATCGGCGCACTTGAAGGGGGCAGAGCCGGGGGCGCTGGTCTCGCGGCGCTTCGGCATCGTCCAGGGGTACTGCGGGAGGCAGCCGATGTTGTAGTTGGAGGTGCACCAGAGGCCCATGCCGTAGAGGGAGTTCTCCACATAGTCGCCAAGGCCGGTCTCTTTGCGCTTGTACAGCGCGCAGACGATGGCGTAGGCAAGGCCGAGGCCGGTGATAAAGTCGCCGGTGCCGTTGGAACCGTACACAGGATAGCTGCGCTCGGTCTCAACCATCATGTCGGCGTTGTAGCCGGAGCTGACCCAGAACGTGATGGTGTCCTGGCCGGGCTGCGCGGCCTTGGGACCGGTCAGACCATAGGAGGTGATCTGAGCCATGATCAGGCCGGGATACTTCTCTTTCAGGGTGTCGTAGTCCAGACCGTTCTTCTTCAGAGCCTGGGGACGGTTGTTGGTCAGGAAAACGTCAGCGGTGGCGAGGAGGCGATGGAAGGCTTCCATGCCTTCGGGCTTGGTGATGTCGATGGAAATGTCGCGCTTGCCGGCGTTCAGGTCGTCATACAGCGGGTTGCAGTCCTGCGCGCCCGGCATGCCCATGGTGGGAGGATAGAAACGGAACGTGTCGCCGCTCTTCTTCTCGACCTTGATGACTTCGGCGCCCCAGTCGGCCAGGTGACGGCCGCAGGAAGGGCCGGCCATCATGAAGGACAGCTCAACTACGCGAACGCCTTCCAGCGGTTTGTAACCATTACTCATAGAATTAATAACCCCTTTATTCAGTTAAAAATTGAGAGTGGACGGGATCCGGGAAGAAGCCCGGATCCTGTCCGAAAGGAAAGCTTATGGGAGATCAGTCGACGAAGTAAGCCTTGCAGGAGTCGAGGGTCTCCTCGGCTTCCTTGACCATGTCGTCGATGACTTCTTTAACAGACTTGACGTCGTGGACAAGGCCCATGCCCATGGAGGTGCAGAAGGTGGCGGAGCCGACGTCGCCGCTGATGAAGGCGCGACGGGTCATATCGCCGCTGATGACCGGGAACTGCTGCTTGAGGATCTCGGCGGGGGACAAGCCCATGCGGAGGCCGCGGTCCTCGATCTCGTTGGCGAGCATGGCGGCGTTGTTCTTGGTGATACGCATCATGGAGCCGACAACACGCTGAGCAAGGACGGTGTCCTTCTCCGTGTGGTCGATGATCCACTGCTGATGGTTGTGGTGGATGGGGCATTCGGTGGTGTTGACGAAGCGGGTGCCCATGGCAACACCGGAAGCACCGAGGCAGAGAGCGGCAGCCAGGCCGTGGCCGTCCGCAACACCGCCGCAGGCGACAACGGGGATCTTCATATCGGCCGCGCAGCGGCGGGCGATAACGAACGTGCCGACACCGTCAGCGGAGGGATGGCCGCCAGCTTCATAACCGGCAATATAGACGGCGTCAAGACCCTTGCGCTCCATGGAGAGGGAGACCTTGTAGTTCGGGCACTTGTGGATGTGGATGAGCTTGGCGGCTCTGATGTCCTCCATGTAGGGGACGGGGCTTTCCGCGGAGGTCTCGATGGCGGCAACATGCTTCTCGCCGCAGAGCTTGATGGCGGCGCGGATGATCTCGTCGGTGGTGCGCTGGGACGGAGCCAGGGAGATGTTGACGATGTAGGGCTTGGAGGTGAGGGAGTTCATCTCGTCCAGAGCATCAGCGAACTCTTCCAGGGTGGGCCAGCAGGTCAGGTTGATGGTGCCGATGCCGCCGGCGTTGGAGACTGCGGAAGCAAGCTGGGGAACAGCGAGCCACTGCATGCCGCTCTGAATGATGGGGTACTCGATGCCAAGAAGGTCGGTCAGTTTGGTTTTAATCATTTGTTTTTTCTCCTCTATAAAAATTTTGTTGTGAACGGTGGGATCAGGTCTTCGCGTACAGATAGTAGGTGATGTGAGCGGTGGCAACGTGGTTGCCTTCCTTGTCGCACACGGGGACATCCAGCGGATATCTGCCCTTGCCGCGCTCATCGATCTTGGCGATCTTCTCAGCGGCCTCTTCCTCGGAGATGGTCAGGTCAACGACCAGGTCGGAGGTGGCAGGCTTGAGGTAATCGATGGAAACATTGGCGATGATGGGAGTGTAGCTCTTCTCGGGGGCATAGGCGGAGAAGATCAGGGAGGCGCCTGCGGCCTCGGCGACCACGAAGAAGCTGCCTGCGTAGACGATGTTCACGTGATTCATGTGCAGGTCCTGAACGGGCATCACAAAACGGACGTGACGCTTCTCAATGACCTCGGGGATGATGCCGGCGACCTTCAGATACGGGATCTTGCAGTGCTCGATGAAAGAAATTCTTTTTTCTTCAAAGACATCCATGGATAATTCCTCCTTATAATATTTGCTTATTCAACGACTTGAATCAGTTGAAACGGTTCAGGCGCTCCACGCACTCAGCCATGGTCCGCTCGATCACTTCGGCGCAGGTGGGAACATCGTGGATGTTGCCCAGGCTCTCGCCGATGCAGAGGGAACCATCCTGGAACGCGAACTCACCGGTCACGAACCCGCGGGTACGGTAGCCGGCGACCAGCGGGCCGACCTTCTCGAAGGGCTCGCCGGCCTTTTCGAGAGCCATGACCTGCTGCATGAGGTCGTTCTTTACGAAACGGGTGGAGTTGCGGTACGGGCGGAGACCGATGTAGGTGTCGAGCTCACCGTAATTGTTGACCAGGGTCTGCTTGACCTCGTCGGAGGCGGGGCACTCCTTGGTGCAGAAGAAGCGGGAGCCCATGTAGGCGCCGTCGGCACCCAGCATCAGGGCGGCAGCCAGGCCGCGGCCGTCGACGACGCCGCCGGCGGTGATCACGGGAATGTCGAGCGCGTCAACAGCGCGCGGGGTCAGGACCATGGTGGCAGTGTCGAACTCGCCGATGTGGCCGGCGGCTTCGTAACCGTCGATGACGACCATGTCGCATCCGATGGACTGGGCCTTCAGGGCGTGCTTCACGGCAACGCACTTATGGAACACCAGCATCTTGGCTTCCTTCAGCTGCTCCATATACTCGGTGGGAGCGCGGCCGGCGGTCTCGATGATCTTCACGCCTTCCTCGGCGGCGACCTTGATATGCTCGGTGTAGCCGACGGGGTTCAGGGACGGGAACAGGGAAAGGTTCACGGCGAAGGGCTTGTCGGTCATGGTCTTGCAGCGCTTGATCTCCTCGCGCAGCTCTTCGGCGGTGCGGAAGGTCGCGGAAGAGATGACGCCCAGACCGCCCGCGTTGGAAACGGCGGCGGCCAGATCAGCGGTGGCGAACCACTGCATGCAGCCCTGGATGATGGGGTACTTGATTCCCAGCAATTCAGTTGCTCTGGTTTTGATTTCCATATTCTTCTTGTTCCTCCAAATATATTATGATCAGAATGATCAGATCTCGCTCAAACGCTGCTTCAGCTTCGGGAGAACATCCTTCAGATCGCCTACGACACCGAAGTCGCACTCGCTGAAGATGGGCGCGTGCTCGTCCTTGTTGATGGCGATCACACGACCGGCGGCGACGCCGGAGGTGTGCTGGATCTGGCCGGAAAGGCCGATAGCGATGTACAGGTCGGGTTTGATGGCGACGCCGGAAACACCGATGTAGCGGTTGGTGGGAAGCAGGTGGTCTTCCTCAGCAACGGGACGGGTGCAGCCGAGCTCGGCGCCCAGGCTGGCAGCGAGTTCCTCGGCAACGGCGAGATTTTCCTCGTTGGCGATGCCGCGGCCTACGCAGACCACGCGGCGGGCGGAGCCGAGGTTGGTGCGCTGCTGGACCTTTTCCTTCTTCTCAACGAAAGCGATGCCGGCATCGTCGGCGGCGATCACGGCAGGATCGGCGCAGGGAGCTTCGGCAGCGGCTTCGAACATGCCGGCACTGACGCAGAGAACAGCCGTCGCGGCGGCTTTCTCGACCTTCTCAGCCAGGCCGCCGTAGCCGGCGCGCTTGGTGACGAAGCCGTCTTCGGCTTTCAGTTCGGCGATATCGGTCTGGGCGCTGGTGTCGAGAGCAGCGGCCACAACACCGGCCAGCAGACGGCCGTTGCGGCTCTGCTCAACGAGCACGAGCTCGGGAGCCTGCTCTTTCACGAGAGCGGCAATGGCTTTGGCGTAGAGAGACACGGAACCGGCGGGATCGGCCAGGACATAGACCTTGTCGACGCCGGCGGCGGACATGGGCTCGCCCAGGGCGATCAGGGAGACGCTTTCAGCGAACTGAGCGGCGCCGCCGGCCAGTTCCTGAACAGCCGTTTTACCGGCAGCGATTACAAAACAGGATTTGACTTTTTCCATCTTATCCACCTCAAATCATCTTGCGAATTTCAGCGGCGAGCTGATCGATGCCGGCATCGTCGGCAGGGACGACAACGCAGTCGCGATGCGCCTTGCTCTTCTCGGTGAGGCTTACGATCTCTACGCTGCTGACACCGTCGGCCTCGAGGTCGCCGAGCGCCTTGATGGTGCTGGGCTTCTTGCCGGCCTTCAGGATCTCCTTCATGCTGGCCAGACGCGGCAGGCAGATGTTGCTGGTGACGGAGACGGCGGCGGGAAGGGAAACGGTGAGGGTCTCGGTGCAGTCTTCCAGGCTGCGCTCGACCTGCAGCACGCCATCCTGCAGCGCAACGGCGCTGACAGCGTTCACGGTGTTCCAGCCGAGGAGCGCGCCGACCATGTTGCCGACCTGCTGCGCGTACACGTCGCCGGAGCCTTCGCCGAAGAACACGAGGGAGACATCGCCGATCGCGTTGATGGCTTCGGCCAGGACTTTCGCGGTGGCGTAGCTGTCAGAAAAGCCGAGCTTTTCGTCCTTGACGGCAACCATCTCGTCCGGTCCGCGGGAAAGCACGGACTTCTTCATCTTGGAGTTCTCCACGATCTCTCCGCCGGCGGTGAGGGCGATAAGCTGGCAGCCTTCCTTTTCGGCGAGCTGGGCAGCCGTCTCGATAGCGCAGAGATCATACTGGCCGATCTGCCACTCGCAGGCGGACAGATCCGGCATGGCGCCCTTTCTGAAGCTGATCTTCGCTTCGTCGGGAACCAGTTTGTAGCATGCTACGATCTTCAAAGCTTTTCCTTCCTTTATCTTTGATTTTATTACTCCCGCCCGAGCGCTTTCATGAAGAGCTTCTTCACGTCGGGATGGGAGATCTTACCCACAGATGTGGTTGGGAGCGAATCTAAAAAGAGAATGTGCTTGGGGCGCTTGTAGCGTCCGAGATGGTCGGCACAGTACTTGAGGGCGCGCTCGTCGTCAAGGTCCGACCCGTGTTTCTTCACGATGGCCGCCGCGATGGCCTCGCCCCAGTTCTTGTCGGGGATGCCGACCACGCAGACAGCGTCGACATCATCGGTCATCGAGAGGAGGCAGACTTCCACTTCCTGCGGATACACGTTCTCGCCGCCGGTGATGATCATGTCGTCCTTGCGGCCGGTGAGAAACAGGTAGCCGTTTTCGTCGAGGTAGCCCATGTCGCCGGAGTAGTACCAGCCGTCGCGCAGGACGGCGGCGGTCTTTTCGGGGAGGTTGAGGTATCCTATCATAACGGTGGGCGTTTTGATGGCGATCTCGCCGACCTCGCCGGCGGGGAGCTCGTTCCCCTGCTCGTCGACGATGCGGACGCTGACACCGGGCATCGGTTTTCCGACGGAGTTGAGGAGCTCTTCGTGGTGGTGGTCTTCCGCTTTCAGCACGATGCAGGTGCCATAGGTCTCCGACATGCCGTAGCCCTGCTGGAACTTGCAGTCGAACACGCGGAAGCTGCGCTCCAGAAGCTCCTTGCTCATGGGAGAGGCGCCGTAGTGGATGAAGTGCAGGGTGTCGCTCGTGAGGCCGTGGTCTTCCATATAGGTGACCAGGCGCTGGAGCAGTGTGGGCACCAGAACGGTGCGGGTGATCTTTTCGGCAGTGGCGATGGTGTAGATCGAGCTGAGCCGGCGGGTGATGTCGGAGGGGCAGAGCACAAGCTTGCCGCCTACCATGATCAGCGTCATCACCGTGAGGCCGATGGAGTGGAACAGCGGGGAGAGACAGAGGTAAACATCCTCGTCGGTCCAGCTGCCGCTCTCCATGCAGGAGATGGCCTGCTGCACCACGGCGCGGTGCGACACCATCACGCCCTTGGCGGCGCCGGTCGTACCGCTGGTGAAGAGGATGAGGCCCAGCTCTTCCGGGTCAGCTTCGTAAGCGGGGAACGAAGGCTCCTCGCTGTCGCGGAAGGCGGCGTAATCGGAAGGCAGGATGGGGTCATAAGGCGTCAGGACCAGGCGCAGGGAATCGCCGGCATTGGCCTGCAGATAGCTGACCGTGCGCTGTTCGCTGTTGGAGACGAACACCACTTTGGCCCCGGTCTGACGTATGCTGTTGAGGATGCCGGAAGGGGCGACCTTCCAGTTCACAAGCGCGGGAACTGCACCGAGAAGCGAAACAGCAAACTCGATCTCGATGTATTCGATGCTGTTCCGGCACACGATGCAGACCACTTCGCCGGGCTTCACGCCGGCTTTCTGCAGCGCGTTCGCGGCGCGGCAGCAGTTTTCGTATAATTCCCGATAGGTGAGGCCTTTGTCCAGATACTGGATAGCGGTCTTTTCGGGATATTTGGCAACGGATCCGAGCAGCAGATCACTGATACGCATATCGATCTCCCGGTTACATACGCCGGCATCTGTTTGATTTTCGGATGCCGGCGTAGGATTAGGTGTGATGACGGAAGCCGTTTACTTCTTCGCCGCGGCCTCTTTTATAAGCTGTCTTGCGCTGGAGTGGACCATGATCTCTTCGCTGCCGGCGAAGATGCGGAAACCGCGCTGATCACGCCACAGACGGTCGATGATGCAGTCCTGGGTATAGCCGATGCCGCCCATGATCTGCATGGCGTCGTCGATGACTTCGAATGCGGCTTTGCCGGTGTAGCGCTTGAGGAGGGAAATGTCAACGCCCATCTTCTCGCCCTGCATCTTTCTCCAGGCGCAGTTCAGGGTGAAGTTCTCCATGGCGAGGATCTTGATGCGCATGTCGCAGACCTTCTCCTGGATGATCTGCTTGTTGCCGATGATGTCGCCGAACTGGACGCGCTGGCCGGCGTAGGCGGCAGCCACGTTGTAGGCGCACTTGGCCTCGCCGACATTGACGGCGCAGGACATGAGACGCTCGGTCTCGAAGTTCTTCATCAGCTGATAGAAGCCCATGCACTTCTTGCCGACCAGGGCGCCCTCGTCGAGCTCCACGTCGTCAAGACGGACTTCGCAGGTGGGGATGCAGTGGCAGCCGACCTTGGGGATCGGGGTGATCTTCACGCCGGGGGCGTCCAGGGGAACGAGGTACCAGCTCATATCCTTGTAGGGATTCTCAACTTCGTACTCGCGGGCCATGCACATCATGTACTTGGTAACGGAGGCGCCGGTGTTGAAGGTCTTGCAGCCGTTCAGGATGACCTTGCCGTCCTTGTGGGTAGCGCGGGTCGCCATGGCGCTGTTGTCGGAACCGGCCTGCGGCTCGGTAAAGCCGAGGGTGTAGCCCTTGCGGCCGGCAACGGCTTCGCCGATGACCTTGTCCTGCTGCTCCTTGTTGCCGTAGGCAAGGATGTTGTCTACCTGCAGGAAGCTGCCGGGCAGAGCCAGTGCGGGCCAGCCGAGCTCATACATCTTCATCGTCATGAGGACGTTGGAAACGAGATCGAGCTCGTCGCCGCCGTACTCTTCGGGCAGGGGGAGGAGGTGATAGCCGGCTTCGATATAATCGTTGCAGGCCTTCTCGGGATACTTGTGCTCATGGTCGCACTCTTTGAAGTACTCCATGTAATTGCCGCGGGCCATGAACTCCTCAAGGCTCTCAAGCAACAGTTCCTGCTCTTCGGTCATGGAAAACTCGTACATAATTTGACTCCCTTTCAGTTATTTGATAGATCTTGGCTATTTTTTGACTGTCAACATTATAACAGTAAAAGCATTTTTTTAACAAGGGTCGAAAGAGACGATTTTTCGCGGTTTCCGACCCCTGTTTTCGTCCAAAACGGACGATGGTTTTTGGGGTGTGGACAAAATGAACACTATGAATGGAAAAAAGCGGTCGGATTTTCAGCTAAAGCGGACGAAAACCATGCCGGGGCGGGAGTGGGGCCCTTCCCGGCCGGGCGGGATCAGGCGTGCTGCTTTACAACGCCGGCTTCCAGCCAGCCCTGGATGGTGGCTTCGTCGGCGCCGAGGTCCTGCAGGATCGCAACGGTGTCGGCGCCGAGCATGGGACCGGGGATGATCTCGGTCAGGCCGGTCGCGTCGGTGCGGATGGGGGTGCGGATGGTCTTGTATTCTTCGCCGGTGGGATACTCCATGTCGACAACGTAGCTGTTGGCGAGCGCCTGCTCGTCCACGAGCACTTCGTCGTAGGAGGCGAGCCGCTCGAAGCTGAGGTCGGCGGCGCGGAAGAGGTCGCACCATTCGTCGGAGGTCTTGGTGAGATAGATGCTGTCCAGACGCTCCATGACAGGCCTGTTGAAATCGGGGTCGTTGTAGCTGCCGCGGACACAGTATTCGGGCTTCTCCAGATAGTCGTCCAGGCCGAGAAGCTTGAAGTACGGCACAAGATCCTTGGCCACGTTGACGACCTGCGGCATGAACCAGCGGCCGTCCTTGCACAGGAACGGAGCGCCGAAGGGACTGGATGTGTGGCGGTAACGGGGGAAGTCGTACCCGAACTGGGAACCGCAGATGAGGAGGTTCATGAGATAGCAGGCGGCGCCGTAGAGCGGGACGGAAACGCGGTCGCCCACGCCGGTCTCACGCGCTTTCAGCAGCGCGGCGAGGCAGCCGCCCATCAGCAGGCTGGCACAGGCGGTGTCGCCCACGCCCATGGGGATATAGATGGGGATGGCCTGCTGCTCGCCTTCGCGTTCCACTTTCTGGCCGTACATGAAGCCGCTGCGCGCCCAGAACGCGGTGCTGTCGTACCCGGGCTTGTCCTTGTCGGGGCCGAGGGGACCGTAGGCCTCCAGCTGGCCGACGACGAGCTTCGGGAACTTCTCTTTCAGCACATCGTACCCCAGACCCATGTGCTCCAGACCTTTGGTGCGGACGTTGGTGATGAAGATCTCCGCCGTGCCCAGAAGCTGATACATGATGTCCAGCCCTTCTTTGGTCCTCAGGTTCACGGAGATCGACTTCTTGTTTGCGTTGAGATTGTCGAAAATGGGGTTGAAATCTTCCCGGGTCGGCGCGCCGATGGTGCGCGGCCAGACGCGGAAATTGTCGCCGAGGGCGGTGTTTTCCACTTTGATCACTTCGGCGCCGAGGTCCGCCATCATGCGGGTGCAGGTGTCGGGCGCGACCATGTTGCCGAGTTCAATGACGCGGATGCCGGTCATAGGTCCTTGAATAGCCATTTCTCAACTCCTGTCTGGATTTTAGGTTTGATATTATATAAATAACTATAGAAATACTGTCTATATTATACCGTATCGGAGGGGGAATTGTCAGCGCCTTCACAAAAGATTTCACAGGGTAATTCTTCTAAAAATATCGGAGGTTTCCCCCTGCTGTACTGGCCAAAAAAGACGAAAAAAGATTTGACGGTTTTTTCCCTTTCCGATATAGTAGGAGCGGAAGAAAAACGCCGGCGGAAACCGGCCCTGCCTGACAGGCGGATAAAGCGAAAAAAGGACGGAAAATCATGACTTACAGCATGAAAATGATCGAACAGTTCCTCTCGGGTTTTCAGATCGAGACACGCTTCAAACGTGACGCATGGGAGATCGAGGATTTCCATGTGACGCAGGAAGCTGCGTCAGGTTCTTCGTCCGAACTGTACATATTCCCCGGGCAGGACGGCGCCGTGTATTGCCGGCACGGAAACAACGAGATCCTTGTGTTCGGGAGCGACGTTTTTACCGTGGCCGACCGGATCATGGAAAAAGTGCAGTACTACAACAAATGGGAACGACGCGCGCTGCAGATGCTGGGAGAACAGAGCACCCATCAGGAGAGTTTCGCGCTGATCTCCGAGCTGTTTC
>JAEEGJ010015220.1_pt1 | contig 18001 bp, 27 predicted proteins | sample 8958761 | NCBI WGS metagenome assembly JAEEGJ01 (sample SAMN16246546, study PRJNA631951) | gut metagenome | biome: gut microbiome; feature: rumen; material: RS-attached | host: Bos | place: Iran: Karaj | collected 2018-10
CAAAGAAATCAATGATCCTTAAACAGCAGGCTCCTGCTAAATTCTCCACTCGCAGATACAACCGCTGCAAGATCTGCGGTCGTCCTCATGCGTATCTCCGCAATTACGGCATCTGCCGTATCTGCTTCCGCGAACTTGCCTATAAGGGACAGATCCCCGGCGTACGCAAGGCAAGCTTCTAAGGAATGACGAACAACGAATGTTGAGTGATGAATGGCCGGATTTAACCGGCATTCATCATGATACGTTCGGAGTTCTTTATTCATAATCCGCTGGCGAAAGGCCGCGGGCAATCAAGTATTGACGCGGAACCTCGTCACTGAAACTGCCTAAATGGGCAGTAACTCTAAATAAGGAGAAGAAAGAATGCAAATCACAGATCCTATTGCCGACATGCTTACACGTATCCGCAATGCCGGCAGCGCAAAGCACGAATCCGTTGATGTCCCCGCATCGAAAATGAAGAAGGCGATAGCTGAGATCCTCCTCGAGGAAGGATACATCAAAAATTACCAGATTATCGATGACGGCACACAGGGCATCATCCGTATCACCCTTAAGTATCTCCCCGGAAAAGAGAAAGCTATTCAGGGCCTTCGCCGTGTAAGCAAACCCGGTCTCCGCGTTTACGCAGGTGCCGATGAGCTTCCCCGTGTTTTGAAGGGACTCGGAATCGCTATCGTCTCTACCTCCAAGGGCGTTATGACTGACAAGAAAGCCCGCAAACTGAACGTTGGCGGAGAAGTTCTTGCATTCGTTTGGTAAGGAGGAAGAGATATGTCAAGAATTGGTCTGAAGGCTATTACGATCCCTGCAGGGGTCGAAGTCAGTGTCAATGAAAACAACCACATCGTTGTCAAGGGACCGAAGGGAACACTTGAGCGTACCCTTATCCCCCAGATGAAGGTTGAGATCGACAATGGCGTAATCCACGTTTCCCGCCCGAATGATTCGAAAGAAAACAAGTCTTATCACGGCCTTACAAGGACACTGATCGACAACATGGTAGTCGGTGTAACACATGGCTTTGAGAAGAAACTGGAGATCAACGGTGTTGGTTACCGTGCATCCAAGGAAGACAAAAAGCTGGTTATGAATCTGGGTTACTCCCATCCGATTGTTATCCCAGAGACAGAAGATATCCAGATTGATGTCCCCGATGCTAACCACATTGTGATCAAGGGAATCGACAAACAGAAGGTTGGCCAGTTTGCAGCAGAAGTTCGTGGTAAGAGACCTCCGGAACCCTACAAGGGGAAGGGTGTCAAATATGACTACGAGACCATTCGCCGCAAAGAAGGCAAGACCGGTGCCAAGTAAACGGAGGATCGCCTGAATGATTAAAAGACCTGATACAAAAGGACAGCGCGTAAAGCGCCACAACAGGGTACGCGGAAAGATTTCCGGTACACCTGAGAGACCTCGTCTCTGCGTATTCCGCAGCGAGAATCATATCTATGCCCAGGTAATCGATGATGTTGCAGGGAACACCCTGGTTTCCGCATCCTCCGTCGAAAAGGGGTTTGAAGGACTCGGAAGTAACTGCGAGGCAGCCAAGAAAGTTGGCGCAACGGTTGCTGAGCGTGCTCTCAAAAAGGGCATTGAAGAAGTTGTGTTTGACCGTGGCGGCTATATTTATCATGGCCGTGTCCAGGCTTTGGCAGAAGGCGCCCGTGAGGGCGGCCTGAAATTCTAAGGAAGGGGGAAAACGAAATGGCATACAGCAATGAAAGAAGAGACCGCAGAAACAAGGAAGAAGCTCCTTCCGAGTTTATTGAAAAAGTAGTTTCCCTCAACCGTGTCAGCAAGACCGTCAAGGGCGGCCGTGTTGCAAAGTTCTCTGCTCTGTGTGTAGTCGGTGACGGCAAAGGCCGCGTCGGATTCGGCATGGGCAAGGCAAATGAAGTTTCCGAAGCAATCCGCAAGGGACTTGAAGATGCCAAGAAGAATATCTGCAACGTAACGCTGAAGGGAACTTCCATTCCTCATGAAGTGATCGGCGAGTTCGGGGCAGGCCGTGTCCTGCTGAAGCCGGCTCCCGAAGGCACCGGCGTTATCGCAGGCGGTGCTGTCCGTGCAGTGGTGGAAGCCGCGGGTATCAAGGATATCCGTACAAAGTGCCTCCGCACCAATAACCCTGCCAACGTTGTTGCTGCAACTATGGAAGGCCTCAAGTCTCTGCGTGATGCTGCTCAGGTTGCATCTGCCAGAGGCAAGACACCTGAAGAAGTTCAGGGGTAAGGAGGACAGAAAATGGCTAACCTCAGAATTAAACTGGTCAAGAGCCTGAACGGAAGGCTTGAAAGCCACATTGCAACAGCAAAATCTCTCGGCCTGCACAAGATCGGAAATGAAACTGTACAGCCCGACAATCCTCAGACCCGCGGCAAGATAGCCAAAATCGGATATCTGCTCAAGGTTACCGAAGAATAAGGAGGGAAAAGAGTATGTATATCAACGATCTTTCTCCCGTAGCAGGCTCTACCCATGTAGACAAACGTAAGGGCAGAGGTCATGCAACCGGCAACGGCAAGACTGCAGGCCGCGGACACAAGGGCCAGAAAGCCCGCAGCGGCGGCGGAACCCGCATCGGATTTGAAGGCGGCCAGATGCCTCTTGCACGCCGTATTCCGAAGAGAGGCTTCAACAACATTTTTGCAAAGCCTCTGGAAGCGGTTAATGTATCTGCACTCGATAAGTTTGAAGACGGCGCAGTTGTTGATGCCCAGATGCTGCTTCATGCCGGCGTCCTCTCCAAGTGCGAATATGGTGTGAAGATTCTCGGCAACGGCGAGATTACCAAAAAACTGACAGTCAAGGCTGCTGCTTTCTCCGAGTCCGCGAAACAGAAGATTGAAGCGGCTGGCGGAAAGGCAGAGGTGGTCTAAGTGCTTCAGACGTTAAAGAATGCATGGAGAGTGGAAGAGATCCGGAAAAAGCTTCTCTTCACACTGGTTATTCTGCTCATCTTCCGCGTCGGTAATGCGATCCCTGTTCCGTATGTCAACACGGCAGCTCTGCAGAGCTACTTTACTTCTCTGCAGAATACCGTACTCGGACTGCTGAACGTGATGTCCGGCGGTGCATTTTCACAGGCAACAATTTTTGCTCTGAGCATCCAGCCCTACATCAACGCATCCATTATTATCCAGCTTTTGTGCATTGCCATTCCTGCTCTTGAGCGCATGAGCAAGGATGAAGGTGAGGAAGGCAAGAAAAAGATTGCTTCCATCACCAGATACTCCACAGTAGCGATTGCACTGCTGCAGGGCTTTGCATATTATATGCTGATCAAAAACAACGGCCTGCTGGAAACAGAAGCAAAGAACAGCGTATGGGCAGCAATTGTTATTGTTCTGACCTTCACATCCGGTTCTGCGCTGATCATGTGGCTCGGTGAGCAGATCACTGAGTACGGTATCGGAAACGGTATTTCCATGATCCTGTTTGCAGGTATCATTTCCCGCTTCCCGGTAAGCATTGCCAGCACCATCAGCAATGTGGTGTCCGGCAATCTCAAGTGGTGGGTTGCGGTACTGATGTACCTCGGTGCACTGGCCATTATCGTGCTGATCGTCTTTGTGAACGATGCTGAACGCAGACTGCCCGTGCAGTATGCAAAGCGTGTTGTCGGCAGAAAGATGTACGGCGGACAGAGCACACATCTGCCGATGAAGGTAAACATGTCCGGTGTTATGCCGATCATCTTTGCACAGTCCATTGCCTCCCTGCCTGCAACGATCGCTGCTCTGACAGGGCACAGCAACAGTGCCTGGGCGAAGACAAATACCGTCTGGTATGCAGTGATTTATTTCGCACTGATCATCTTCTTTGCGTATTTCTATTCCACCATTCAGTTCAATCCGATTGAAGTGGCGAACAACCTGAAGAAGAACGGCGGATATATTCCGGGATTCCGTCCCGGAAAACCGACAAGCGAGTTTATTCAGAAAGTTCTGAACAAAATCACTCTGTTCGGTGCTCTTTATCTTGGCATTCTTGCCACGGTTCCTATCCTGATCAGTGTATTCAGCAAGACAGCGTCTCTGACAGGTCTGTCTCTGGGCGGTACGTCTATTATCATCGTGGTCGGTGTTGCGCTTGAAACGATCCGTGCCATTGAGGCACAGCTCATGATGCGCAACTACAAGGGATTTCTTGACTGATCGGTGAAGGCGCTATGAGGCTGATTCTTTTAGGCGCACCTGGCGCCGGGAAAGGAACCCAGGCAGAAATCCTGAGCCGTGAGCTGAGTATTCCTACCATATCAACCGGGAATATCCTCCGTGCAGCAATGAGCGAAGGAACTCCGACAGGGCTGAAGGCAAAGGAATATGTTGAAGCCGGGAAACTCGTTCCGGATGATGTCATTATCGGCATCATCCGGGAGCGCCTTGCTCAGGATGACTGCAGGAACGGCTACATTCTCGACGGCGTCCCCCGTACGATTCCGCAGGCGAAAGCTATGGAAGAGCTGGGAGTGACGATTGACAAAGCCCTGTCCATTGAAGTGGACGACGAAACCATCGTCGAGCGTATGTCCGGCCGCAGAACCTGTAAAAAGTGCAGCAGAACCTACCATGTTGTCAACAATCCTCCGAAGACGGAGGGAATCTGTGACAGCTGCGGCGGGGAACTGCAGATCCGGAAGGATGATACTCCGGAGACAGTCAGAGTACGGCTGGAGACATACCACAGGGAAACTGAACCTCTCAAATCATTCTATAAGGAGAGAGGAAAGCTGGTAACAGCTGATAATCAGCCGACCATCGAAGAGACGACGGCTGAAATCAAAAAAGTTCTGGGGATTTAAGCAATGTCGGATACGATCTATATTAAATCCCCGAAAGAAATTGAACTGATGCGCCAGGCCGGAAGGATTACAGCCGGAGCCCGCAGCATTGCGAGGCAGGCAATCCGGGACGGTGTGACTACCAGGCAGATTGACAAGTATGTGCATGATTATATCGTGAAATGCGGCGCAAAACCGACTTTTCTCGGCTACGGGGGATTTCCGGGCAGCGCATGCATTTCTGTCAATGAAGAGGTCATTCACGGTATTCCGGGCAAAAGAACAGTCCGGAACGGAGATATCGTTTCCGTTGATGTGGGAGCGACATTTCAGGGTTTTGTCGGTGACTGCGCAGGAACATATCCCTGCGGTGAAATCAGTGAAGAAGCAAAACGGCTGATTGAAGTAACCAGACAAAGCTTCTTTGAGGGCATTAAGTTTGCAAAAGTAGGATATCGGATCAATGATATCGGAGCAGCCATACAGGAATACGTAGAAGGATACGGATACTCTGTAGTGCGCGACTATGTGGGACATGGCGTCGGCCGTGAAATGCATGAGGCTCCGGAAGTTCCGAATTACAGAATCGACAGGAAAAACGGACATCGTGGGAATCCGAGACTTGTCAAAGGGATGACAATCGCGGTGGAACCGATGGTGATTGCCAGCAAAAACTGGGAAATTGAAGTTCTGGATGACGAGTGGACGGTTGTGTCAGCTGACAGATCGCTTGCATGTCATTATGAAAACTCGATTGTGATCACAGACGGTGAGCCTGAAATACTGACGATGGCAGATGATATTTAAGCCTTTAAAAACTGTGTGGAGGATATAAAAACTTTGGCTAAAGACGATGTAATCGAACTGGAAGGAACAGTAGTTGAATCTCTGCCCAATACGATGTTCCAGGTGGATATCGGAAACGGGCATATTATTCTGGCGCATATATCCGGAAAACTCCGGATGAATTTCATTCGAATTCTCCCCGGCGATAAAGTTACGGTGCAGATGTCTCCCTATGATATCACACGCGGCAGAATCGTCTGGAGAAGCAAATAACAAAAGGGAGGTTAAAAGAACATGAAAGTAAGACCTTCAGTAAAACCCATGTGCGAAAAGTGCAAGATAATCAAGCGCAAAGGAAAGGTCATGGTTATCTGCGAGAACCCCAAACACAAACAGCGTCAGGGCTGAGAAAACCTCAAGTCCCACAAAATTACAACAGCCGCATGGATCCGTAGGGCTCCCTCCGGCGGGATTAAGCCCCGGAGACCAATATGCGGGAATGATTATCGAAAGGATGATAAAAAAGTATGGCACGTATAGCCGGCGTTGACCTGCCCAAGGACAAGAGAATTGAAATCGGTCTCACTTATGTCTATGGTATCGGCAGAACCAGCGCAAAGAAAATTCTTGAAATGACCGGCATCAATCCCGATACCAGAGTCAAAGACCTCAGCGACGAAGAAGAAAGCAAACTTCGTGAATGCATCGATCACCACTACATCGTAGAAGGTGACCTCAGACGTCAGACTGCGCTTGACATCAAGCGGCTTACAGAAATCGGCTGCTATCGCGGACTGAGACATCGTCGCGGACTGCCTGTACGCGGACAGAGAAGCAAGACGAATGCCCGTACCCGCAAGGGACCGAAACGCACAATTGCAAACAAGAAGAAGTAAAGGAGGGATATGAAGTATGGCAGCGAATAATGCGAAGAAAAAAGTCAGAACACGCAGAAGAGAACGCAAAAATATTGAAAAGGGCCAGGTTCATATCAGCTCTTCTTTCAATAATACAATGGTCACTGTTACTGATACTCAGGGCAATGCCATTTCGTGGGCATCCGCTGGCGGCCTCGGCTTCCGCGGAAGCAAGAAATCCACTCCCTTTGCGGCATCTGAAGCCGCAGAAACAGCTGCAAAAGCAGCTATGGAACATGGCCTGAAGACGGTTGAAGTGTTTGTGAAGGGGCCGGGATCCGGCCGTGAAGCAGCAATCCGCGCATTGCAGACAGCAGGACTTGAAGTCACCATGATCAAGGACTGCACGCCGATTGCACACAATGGATGCCGTCCTCCGAAAAGACGCCGCGTCTGATTTTGGGAAGGAGGATACCATATTATGGCAAAGAATACACAGCCTGTTGCGAAAAAGTGCAAAGCTCTGGGAATTTCCCCGGCGACAATGGGTTATTTTACAAAAGAGACAACCCGTAATCCCGGTGCACAGACCAGAAAGAAAAAATCTGAGTATGCTACTCAGCTGAATGAAAAGCAGAAAGTTAAATTCGTATACGGAATACTCGAGAAGCAGTTCCGCGGATACTATGAGAAGGCTTCCAAGATGTCCGGCAAGACCGGTGACAACCTCCTGATCCTGTGCGAAAGCCGTCTGGATAACGTTGTTTACCGCCTCGGTTATGCTGTAACGCGCAGAGAAGCACGTCAGCTTGTTAACCATGGTCATATTACCGTGAACGGACGCAAAGTCAATATCCCCAGCTATCAGGTAAAGCCGGGAATGATTATTGCGCTGAAGGAGAGCAGCCGCAGCATCGAGAAAATCAAGGCAAATATCGAAGCAAACGCATTCCGTCCTGCTCCGCGCTGGCTTGAGTATGACCAGACCAACAATATTGCCAAAGTGATTGCCGCTCCGACCAGAGAAGACGTTGATCTCCCGATCGAAGAGCACCTCATCGTTGAGTTGTACTCCAAGTAATACACACCCTCAAACACATAGCATACAATTCCACAGCACGCGCTTATTTTGCGCGAATATAATAAGGAGGGTAATATATAGTAATGGTCGAAACCAACAAAATCAGTTTCGATATGCCGCATGTCGAGTGCTTTGATCCGCTTGCCGACAATTCCTACGGGAAATTTGTTGTGGAACCGCTGGAACGCGGATACGGCACGACATTGGGCAATTCCCTGCGGAGAGTGCTTCTCTCCTCCCTTCCGGGTTATGCAGTCACCAGCATCAAAATAGCAGGCATTATGCATGAGTTCTCAACGATTCCGGGCGTCAAGGAAGATGTGACCGAGATCGTACTGAACGTAAAAAGCATTATTGCCAAGCTCCACTGTGAAGGTCCGAAAACCGTATACCTTGAGGCTTCCGGAGAAGGAGTGGTTACGGCGGCGGACATCAAGCCGGATGCAGATGTTGAAATTATCAATCCCGAACAGACGATAGCTACGCTCGGCCCTGACGGCGCTCTGAGCATGGAGCTCGTGATTGACCAGGGAAGAGGATACGTTTCCGCAGATAAAAATAAATCAGCGAACATGGCGATCGGTACGATTCCGGTTGATTCCATTTACACGCCGGTTCTGAAAGTAAATTACACTGTCGAGAACACCCGTGTAGGCAACCAGACCGACTTTGACAAGCTGACGATTGAAATCTGGACAGACAAGACAATCGCTGCAAAGGAAGCGCTGTCATACGGTGCCAGAATTCTCCGGGATCACTTCAAAATCTTCACAGATCTCTCTGAGACTGCTGAAACAGAAGTTCCCACAGTTGTCAAGAAGACGGAAGAAGAGCCGGATACCATGCTCAATATGACGATTGAAGAGCTTGATCTTTCGGTGCGCAGCTTCAACTGCCTGAAGCGCGCAAATATCAACACCGTAGCTGATCTGATCTCCAAGACAGAGGATGAGATGATCAAGGTACGCAACCTCGGCCGCAAGTCCCTCGAAGAAGTGAAGCAGAAGCTTCAGGCGATGAACTTGTCACTGGCAAACGAGGAAAATCAGTAACAGGAGGAAACGCAATTATGCCCGGAACAAGAAAACTCGGCAAAACGACTGCTCAGCGCAAGGCAATGCTTCGCCAGCAGGTAACGGATTTCCTGGACAAAGGCCGCATGGAGACTACCATTACGCGCGCCAAGGAAATTAAACCGCTCGCCGAGAAAATGATAACACTTGGCAAGCAAAAGGGTCTGCCTGCATACCGCCAGGCACTTGAGTTCATCACCCGTGAAGATGTTGCCAAGAAGGTGTTTGATGAAATCGCTCCGAAGTATGCAGAGCGCAACGGCGGCTATACCCGCATCACCCGCGTCGGCGCACGCCGCGGCGATGCAGCAGAGACCGCAGTCATCGAACTGGTCTGAACCGAATAACAGAGATAATACCCCCGGGTCACTTCAGAATGACCCAGGGGTGTTTTTTATTGATTTCAGGCTAAAACGGCACTTTATTGAAAAAAGAAGAGAAACATGATACAATTTCTCAAAACACTTATCTGAAGGCATGAAAGAGAATTATCTGAGTGATGAGAGGAGGAACTATGGAAACTGTGTTTTCAGCTGTAAGGGGAGATATTACAAGAGACCACGGTGTGGAAGCAATTGTCAATGCAGCGAATACCAGCCTGCTGGGAGGCGGAGGGGTTGACGGCGCTATTCACCGTGCAGCAGGGCCGGATCTGCTGAAGGAATGCCGGGAACTCCACGGCTGTGAAACCGGCAAAGCGAAGATTACAAAGGCTTACCGTCTTCCGTGTAAATATGTGATTCATACACCCGGACCAATCTGGCATGGCGGGGAATACGGAGAGAGGGAACTGTTGGCATCCTGCTATCGCTCCTGCCTGGAACTTGCTGCGGAGAACGGAATACAGAGAATCGCTTTTCCTTCCATTTCCACCGGGGTCTATCACTTCCCGCTGGAGGAGGCGGCAAAGATCGCAGTCAGAACAGCAAAAGAATTTACAGCAGCAAATCCGGAAACACTTGCCGAGGTAAAGTGGGTACTCTTTGACGACCGCACTTTCCAGGTGTATCAAGAGGCTATAAAGAAATATGCATAGAGCAGCGACAATGCCGAAACTGTGAGACATAATTAAAACACAAGAAAGAGAGGCGCGGTTATGACAACTTTACTGAAAAATGCAAAAATTTATGACGGCACAGGCAAAGAATCTTTTATGGGCGATGTCCTGATAGAAGATGAGAAAATCAGGAAAACAAGCGCTTCCATCGACGCTGACGCAGACCGGATCATTGATCTGGGAGGCAAATCCCTGGCACCGGGCTTCATTGACGGACACTCCCATAATGACTGGTTTGCCATTAAAAAGGAGCCACTGCCTTACTTTGCTCCTTTTATCCGGCAGGGTATTACTACCTTTGTCGCCGGCAACTGCGGCGTTTCCGAAATCGGCTTTGAGGAAGACTGCCCCTATACGGACAAGCTCGGCGGCGGGCTTTTCAGCTTTCAGGATACAACAGGTAAGTACGGAATGCCGGACACCTTTTTCTCCGCAGTGGACGGAAACATGCCCTGCAATATGGCTGTTCTTGCCGGGCACTGTTCTGCCCGTGCCGCGGCAGGAGGAAACGAAAACCGGAAGCTCACAGCTGCAGAAGAGAAAGAGATGCTTGCCATTCTGGAAAAAGCTCTTCAGCAGGGAGCGGCGGGACTGTCTCTCGGTATGATGTATGAACCGGGACTGTATGCCGATGTGGAGGAACTGAAAAAGGTTGCTGCACTCTGCGTGAAATACAACCGGCCTCTGACCGTACATCCACGCGCAGAGTCCAAAGTATCCATGTCCTATCCGCAGCTGTTTGGCAGATCCCACCTTCTCAGAGCATTCGATGAGCTTGTAGAGATTGCAAAAGGGACAAAGCTGAAGCTGCATTACTCCCATGCCATTTTTGTGGGACGGAGTTCTTTCAAAGATAAGGCGGAACTGCTGAAGCTGATGGATCAGCTCCGTGCTGAAGGCGTGGATGTTATGTTTGACATCTACAATGAGTGTCTGGGAGTGTCCGTTATTACGGTTATACTGCCCGGCTGGTATCAGGGCATGAGCGATGCGGAACGAAACAAGCCTCTTAACCGGCTCAAACTGGCAGCACTTGTCAAAGCCAGCAGCCTGCTGCTCGGATTCGGATTTAAAGACATTGTGGTCGCATACATCGGTCCGGGATATGAGCGTTTTGAGGGAAAGAGTGTTCATCAGATTGCAAAGGAAGAGGGAATGAGCGACCTCGATGCTTATCTGATGCTCTGCAAGGTCAGCAATTTCAAAGGCAGAGTCAATATGGGCCCTTATTCCACACCGGAGATCATCTCTGAGTTTGAGCATAATGAACACTGCCTGTATATGACGGATGCCTGGGTGGAGGATTATGGTGTACAGAACCCTGCCATTTATGACTGCTATCCCAAATTTCTCCGGGACTCCCTGCTCGGGACCGGAGATACCATGCCCAATACGATCCGCCGTATGAGCGGTGCAATTGCAGACCGCTTTATGCTTCCGGAACGCGGCTATCTGAAAGCGGGATACTATGCGGATCTCACAGTCTTTGATGAAGAGGCTATCCGGAAAGCGGTTCCCGATCAGGAAAAGCCCTTCGGGATTGAGAAGGTTTTCATCAATGGACAGCTGGTACTTGACAGTGACCGGCTGGATGAAAAAGCTCTTCAGACCAGCGGAAAAGCAATCCGCATTCTCTGAACCCCGACAATGAGTTTATATGCAATCGGTGATCTGCATCTTCACTACCAGGCGGAGCTGAAGGCACCAGGACAGCTGAAAGAAAGAGTGTGGAAAAACCACGAGGAGAAATTCAGAAAAAACTGTCTGGATCTGATCCGGCCGGATGATACCCTTGTCCTGGACGGAGATCACAGCTGGGGGAAAAACCTCAGTGAATGCCAGACGGATCTGCAGTACATTGCAGATTTACCGGGCCGGATTATACTGATCCGCGGGAATCATGATATGTTCTGGGACGCGAAGAAAACAGCGGCGCTGAATCAGCTTTACCCCGGGAAACTGAATTTCCTTCAGGATAATTATTTCCCATATCTCGATTATGCTGTCGTCGGAACAAAGGGATTTACATTTGAAGGCCCGTTCTATCTGAACCGGCGGGGGCAGATCATCGGGTGGGATGAGGAAAAAGAAGAGCATTCCCGAAAACTTGTAGAGCGGGAAGCAGCAAGACTTCTCAGCTCATTTGAAGCGGCAAAGAGAGACGGATATAAAAAATATATTATGTTTCTCCATTATCCGCCTACCAATATCCTGCAGGATGACAGCCGGTTTACACGGATTGCAGAGGAATACGGCGCTGAACAGGTCATCTATGCCCATTCACACGGAGAGAGCAGATTCCATGACAGCATAGAAGGAGAGAAGAACGGTATCCGTTATCAGCTCATATCCGGTGATTACCTCAAATGGAAACCATATAAGGTGCTCTAGGAAACCTACAAAATTCAGCCGCCGGAGAACCCCCGGCGGCTGATAATTTGCCATACATACTTTAGCAAAGCAGCGAATTACTTTCCCACATTCCCGCTTTCCCGGAATAAACCTATCTTTTCCATTATGATAACGCAGGTGCTTTGACCATTACTCTGCCATCTATGACTTCAAAACCGAATTTTCTGTACAGATCATGGGCATTTTTAGTTATCAGAAAACCGCGAAGCCCAGAAAGTTCAGGTTTTGACACGATATGTGATACCAGTGCAGTACCCAGTCCTCTATGCTGAAATGCGGGATCAATAATCACATCACACAGATAGTATGTAGTTGCATAATCACTGATTACTCTGGCAAACCCGACAAGTTTCTTCGTTTCGCCAGCATATAAGCCAAAGCAGGATGAATTACGGACAGACTTTTCGATAGTTTCTCTTGAACGATTGTCAGCCCAGTATGTCATTTTCAAAAGCCGGACGATATCATCTGTGTTTATTTCAGCCGCGCCATCAACAATCCTGAAGTTCATCGTACTCCTTCCAATTCTTCTGCAGCCACTGAACAGATCGTTTCAGGGCTGAGATGGTTTTCGTTTCAAGAACACATCTGGCATTTCTGCGTTCAGCCAGCTTCAGCCTCTCCGTTAACGGGATTTCACCATCTCCCAAGGCAAGGTGGTTCCGGGAAGGTGTCTCCGCTCCATCGTGAATATGGAAATGGAACAGATGTGCCTGATGCCCCATGATAAAAGGAACATCAGCTTCGTGAATTGCTTTTGAATGACCAATATCCCAGGTAAGGCCAAACACCGGACTTTTCAACAGATACTCGATGGCCTTCTTTTCGTAGTCGTGGAAACCATCTGTGTTTTCAATCGCAATTATTATTTCACTGCTGCCGATCCATTCCTCGCATAAAGAACGGAATGCGGAAAACGCCTGAATGTACGTTTCGAAATTCCGTTCATACATCCATACTTTCCTATCAGGCAAAGTGATATAAATGCCGGGATTCATATGCATATTCAGGAGCATCGGCTGACTGCTGTCACCATACCGATTTCGCAGAGTAATGAGTTTCCTGGCTACTTCAATTGAGCGCCTCACGGTTTCCAGGTATGCATCAGACACCAGCCAGTTGAAATCAGCAATGTTTAGGTTCTCGTCCAAATGAATGGTATAGTAGATACCGGACTGCTCTGCCAGTGAAATCAGAGAGTCGGTCTGTTCAAGCCTGTCAATCTGGTATTCCGGGAAGTTCATATTCAATTCGATAAACTTAAGGCCAAGATTATTACACAGTGCGATATTGTCCTCAAGTGTCCGATTCTCAACCAGTGTAGGCATTCCAAACTGCATTATAGAAAACTCCCTGCTCTATAGAGGTTTCAATTCATTCTGAATTGTTTATTCTGCCTTCAGAATTTATATTTCCTGCAGGATCAGTACAGTTCCCGTATCTCCACGGAAATCGCGGTGTCAACATGCTTCGCAAAGATTTGTGCATCATCCTGCTTTCCGACAACGCTTCCGTAATGGGTTGGAACAGCAATTTTCGGCCGAATCTCATTCACCAGTTCCGCTGCCTGTTTTGCATCCATGGTATATGTGCCTCCGACAGGCACCAGAGCAACATCACAGACAACCTGCTTTGCTTCTTTGGTTGCATCCGTATCACCGGCTATATAGATCCGCTGCCCGTCAATCTGAAGAATGTAACCGACCCATCCAGCATGTTTCGGGTGAAAAGGCTTCAGCTTGTTATAAGAAGCGACAGTTTCAAATTTCAGATCCCCGATGTTATAGGATGAACCCGGTGTTACAGTATGGATTTCATATTGTGACCCGGTTTCTTTTTCTGCCTTTTCTTTCATTCCCTCAGGAACGATCAGAATTGTCCCTTTGGTTCCGACTTTTTCAATATCCTCAGGTGAAAAATGATCAAAATGATCGTGGGTGACCAGAATAAATACTGCGTCATGGGGTTCTTCCTTCATTTTGAAAGGATCAATATAAACGGAACCGAAGCTGCTTCGTACCCGGATGCTGCTGTGCGTAAAAACATCAATTTTTTCTGTCATGGCATTTTCTCCTTGTTACATTTATGATCATATGGAATACAGGGGACATTCAATACTACTTCTTTGCGTCCAGTCTTTTATTGCGGAAATAGATCAGAATGCCGCAGGTGACCATAAGGGTGTTGAGAACGTAGAAAAAGAGAACGTACCACTTTACCGTTACATACCACGGCTGAGATGGATTGGCAGCAATAAGAGCCAATTTGCCTATGATGGCACAGATGTAACCGATCCAGATAAAGCTGTAAAAGAAGATACTTGTTCCCTTTGCAGTGCGCGCTTTCCAGGCACGGGAAATATTCAAAGGCCAGGAAAGACCAAAGCAGATGATCATGATGGTTTCCATGATGGTGCTGATAACAGGCATTTATTCGTCATCCTTTCTGTCCGGGAGCATAGTCCCTGTCTGTTTATAACGTGTATGGAAGGAAAAGCATTCTCCGAGCAAGTGCGGGGTTTGGGAATAATCGCATTCCTCGCATGCCTGTCGGAAATAGGAAGCCAGCAGAGGACGATAGAGCGGGTGGGCACAGTTCTGGATGATCAGCTGTGCACGTTCTTTGGGTGAAAGGCCGCGCAGATCGGCATAGCCCTCTTCCGTTACCAACACATCCACATCGTGCTCTGTGTGATCTACATGGGATACCATGGGGACGATGCTGGAGATTTTTCCGGATTTGGCAGTTGAAGGTGTGATGAAAACGGAAACGGAAGCATTCCTTGTATAGTCGCCGGAACCGCCGATACCATTGTAAATGTCGGTGCCGAACATATGGGAGGAATTGATATTCCCGTAAATATCAGCCTCGATGGCCGTGTTAATAGAGATTACGCCGAGACGACGGATGACTTCGGCATTGTTGGAGACTTCTGAATCCCGAAGAATGACTTTTCCGCGGTATTTTTCCAGATTTCCAAGAAAATGCTGCATCCCTGCTTCGGACATGGTGAGTGAGGTTGCTGAAGCAGTGTCTGCTTTTCCGCTGTCGATCAGCGCAATGATGCCATCCTGAATTACTTCGGAGAAGAAGGAGAGATGATCAAGAGGGGAGTCCTGCAGGCCAAGCAGCACCGCATTAGCCACGGAGCCTACCCCTGACTGCAGGGGAACGCGATCGGCTGAAAGCCTGCCGGCAGATTTTTCCGCCATGAGAAAATCAATGATATGACCGGCTATCCGTTTGCTCGTCTCATCCGGGCTGGCAAGCGGGCGGGGATTTTCATGATTCTCCGTGATGACGACTGCTGCTATCTTTTCCGGAGCACAGGAGATATAAGGAACACCTATTCTCCCGTTTACGGAAGTAAGCGGGACCGGCTTTCTTTCAGGGGGATCCTGCAGACAGACGATGTCATGAAACCCTTCAAGCTCAGCCGGCTGCGTCAGATTCAACTCAATGAGGACTTTATCAGCGAGGTCGACAAAAGTTTGTGTACAACCGACAGCTGTAGAAGGAATGATATGCCCTTCTTCTGTAATGGCTGCAGCCTCTATAACAGCAAGGTCAATGCTGCCATAAAACCCGTAGCGGGCGTTCTGTGCTACTGCACCGAGGTGCTGATCCAGATAGCATACAGCCGCTTCCGGTTTTTTGTTGATTGCCGTGCGCAGCGGCTTGCTTGTCATATACGGCAGACGGCGTGCTATGATACCGAGATCAGCCCAGGAAGAGTCAACTTCTTCACCGGTAGAAGCACCACTGAGAAGAGTAATTTTCAGACTGCGGCTGCCGGATCTGACCTGTTCAGCAAGTGCAGCGGGAATTGCTTTCGGTGTACCGGAGGGAGTAAAACCACTCAGGGCAACCGTCATCCCGTCACGGATGAGAGAAGCTGCCCCGGAAGGAGAAACAAGCCGGTCATTGAAAAGGTCCGTCCGGAGATGCTTCCGAAGTTCAGCGTTTTCCATTACCGTATCTCCGCACGGTGTTTCCCGGAAATCTCAGGAGGAATCAGCTTTTCTCCTTCTTCAAGAGCTTTCCGGTTCAATTCCTCTGTGCCTGCCGGAATATGGCGCTGCACACCTTCCAGAAGAGAATCACGATCAAACAGGGAGAGCGCTTCATTGATTGCGCCGACGGCAACGATGTTTGCAGTAAAGGCTTTGCCAACCTTTTCCCTGGCGGTTTTCAGAATGGGGACAGCAATTACAGCAGAAGGATCCAGCCATTCCGGCACCGTCAGGCTGTCATCTATCATCACAACAGACTGTTCAGCCAGCTCTGTGCTGTATTTGTCCAGCGAGGCCTGCGTCAGAGCGAGGAGAAAAGCCGGGCGGGTGACTTTGGAATACCAGATGTACTCTTTGCTCAGAATGGCTTCAGCCTTGCTCACACCACCGCGCGCTTCAGGCCCGTAAGCCTGTGACTGTACGGCATTGATCCCACTGATCACAGCTGCCTCGGCAATAATGACGCTTGCGAGAATAACACCCTGACCACCGGAACCTGCAAAACGCATTTCATAACGGTTGCTCATTCTTCCTGCTCCTCCCGCTTTTCCGCCGGCTTGCTGCAAGCCTTGATGATTTTTGCATATTCAGCTGTATATTCCGGATAATTGTTGTGAGAGAGTATGCCTAACAGTTTCTTACCTGCACGGTCTTCTTCACTCATGGAATAATAGCGTGCTGTCGGAATAAGATTATCTCTCTGCCACTTCAGCATCTCTACCGCATCACCTTTTTTATTTTTGCGGCCGTAATAAGTGGGGCAGACCGAATAGACATCAACCAGAGAGAAGCCTTTATGGAGAATCGCTTTTCTGATAATCTCTGTGGTTTCACGTACATGATACACATCGCCTCTGGCGGAGAACGATGCTCCGGCGCCGGTTGCCAGATTGGCAATGTCAAAGGGTCTGTCAACATTGCCGTAAGGAGCTGTAGTGGCTTTATCTCCCTGCGGGGTAGTGGGAGAATACTGGCCGCCTGTCATGCCATAGATATCATTGTTAAAGGTGATCACCGTAAGCCCGAGATTGCGCCGTGCAGCATGAATCAGATGGTTGCCGCCGATAGCAGAACAGTCACCGTCTCCGGTGAGTACTATGACGTTCAGTTTGGGATTGGCGAATTTAATACCCGTGGCAAAAGCGATTGCGCGCCCGTGCGTGGTGTGAATCGAGTTGAAGTCAAGATATCCGGCTGCGCGGGAAGAACACCCGATTCCGGAAACGATGACAAAATCATCACGGTCAAAGTCATTTTCCGGGTCTTCAATCAGCTCATTAATGGCAACTGCAACATCACGCATGATGACGCCGTTTCCGCAGCCGGGACACCAGATCTGAGGAAGATGGTCAATGCGCATATACTGATGAATAAGATCACTGGGCATTTTGTTTGTCCTCCATTTCATGAAGCTTTGCGAGGATAGCATCGGGAGAAATAACGGTTCCGTCAATACAGCCAAGGAAAGAAACAGGAACTTCTCTTCCGACAGTTCTCTGAACCTCAAGAAGCATCTGACCATGGTTGTGTTCTACCATCAGAATGTTTTTAAGCTGCGGCAGCCGCTTCAAAAGCAGCTTTTCCGGGAACGGCCAGACTGTGATGGGGCGAAACATTCCAACTTTTTTCCCTTCTGCCCTGGCCTGTATAACAGCATCCATCACCGCACGGGCTGTGCCGCCGAAACAGATCACGGCAGTTTCCGCATCTTCCATGCAGTATTCCTCTATGCGGATAATGTCATCAGCATTCTTTTCTATTTTATCAAGCAGCCTGCCGATCAGCTTTCCGGCAACCTCATGGCTGTTTACCGGGAAACCGGACTCATCATGGGCAAGGCCGGTAATATTGTACCTCTCTCCCTCTCCGAACGGCTTCATGGCAGGCACATATTTTCCTTCCGGCACATAATAGCACTACTTATTTGCCC
>JAEEGJ010015221.1_pt1 | contig 17999 bp, 14 predicted proteins | sample 8958761 | NCBI WGS metagenome assembly JAEEGJ01 (sample SAMN16246546, study PRJNA631951) | gut metagenome | biome: gut microbiome; feature: rumen; material: RS-attached | host: Bos | place: Iran: Karaj | collected 2018-10
AATCATGGTTGGTGAGCTTGGAGAAAAGGCTCTTTCTGCAACCTCACTTGCAAATTCATTTATAAGTATTTATCACATTTTTTGTATGGGTCTTGGAATGGGAGCGTCTGTTTTAGTTTCACGCTTCTGGGGAATGAAGACAGCACATTACGATGAAGAAAAGGCAGGGGTTGCTTTAAAACAAACTGTATGCCTTATGCTCAGACTTGCTGTAGGCATTGCAACCTTGTTTGCTCTTTTAACTTTAATAATGCCAAAAACACTTATGCGCATGTATACAGATGATCCGAAGATAATTGAGCTTGGCTGTGTTTACTTTAAGTGGTCAATTGTAACGTATTTCTTTTTAGGAACATCACTTGTAACTACAATTGTTCTTCGAAGTGTAGGGCAGGTTAGACTTCCGCTTTTTGTTTCTATAGGAGCATTCTTTGTAAACCTGCTTGCAAACTATACATTTATCTTTGGAAAGTTTGGCGCACCAAGAATGGAAGTAGCAGGTGCTGCTTTAGGAACCTTGATTGCACGACTTTTTGAAGCTGGAATGATTTTGGGATATCTTTTCCTTCGTGATAAAAAAATCCTGTTCCGTATACGCGACATTTTTATGAAAACAGGCTCTCTCCTTGGAGAATATATCCGTATAAGTATTCCTGTTTTAATTAGCGATGGTATTCTTGCCCTTGGAAATAACTCTGTAGCAATGGTTATAGGCCACCTGGGTGCAACCTTTGTAGCTGCAAATGCAATCACAAGTGTTACACAACAGCTTAGTACTGTAGTAATTCAGGGTGTAAGTCAGGCAGGAGCAATTGTAACAGGACAGACTCTTGGCCGTGAAGGTAAAGAAAAAACAATGATGCAGGGCTGGCTTTTCCTTGGACTAGGTTTTGGCCTTGGTGCAATTTCTGCATTATTTATTATGATTGTAAAAAGTCCTGTTATTAATGCATATAATATTTCAGAAGAAACAAAGCATATTGCTCATCAGCTTATGAACGCAATAAGCCTGATTATAATTTTCCGTGCAACAAACAGTATTATGACAAAAGGTGTTTTACGGGGCGGCGGTGATACAAAAATGCTCATGATTACAGATAATGTTTTCTTATGGGTGCTTTCTCTCCCGCTTGGAATTCTTGCAGGCTTTGTATTCCATTGGTCTGCTTTCTTGATTTACGTCTGTTTGAATTCCGCTGATATCGTAAAAACAATCTGGTGCATTCTGCGACTGAAGAGCGAGAAGTGGATAAAGAAAATATCAACTGGAAAGGAGAAATAATAATGACCCCGCGTATTACTATTCACCCCAAATTCACAATTGGTGAAATCTCACCACGCCTTTATTCTGCATTCCTTGAGCCAATAGGAACAATGGTAAACGGTTTTATGTTTAATCCAAAGCATCCGACTGCAGACGAGCAGGGCTTTAGAAAGGACGTTATAAACCTTCTTAAAGAAACAGGCCTTCCTGCAGTGCATCTTCCTGGTGGTAACTTTGTTTCTGCCTGGCAGTGGAAGGATTCCATCGGTCCCCGCGAACTTCGCAAAGCCCACCTGGATCCGGCCTGGCATCAGTATATTCCAAATGATGTTGGTCACGACGAATATCTGCAGTGGGCTGAAAAGGTAGGCACCGCGCCTATTTATACAGTGAACCTTGGAACCGGTACTTTGCAGGATGCAATGGACTGCATTGAATATACAAATCACGAGGGTGGCACTTACTGGTCTGACCTGCGCAAGCAGTACGGTCACACCGCGCCTTACAAAGTAAAAACCTGGTGTCTTGGCAACGAGATGGACGGGCACTGGCAGCTGGGGTCCTGGGAGAAAAATCCTGTTGGTTATGGAACTCTCTGCCACGAGGCTTCTAAGGCCATGAAGTGGATTGATGAGTCTATTGAAACTGTTGTCTGCGGTTCTTCTGCTTCCTTTATGGACCACTATCCTGAATGGGAAGCAAAGGTGATGGACCAGTGCTATGACACGGTGGACTATCTAGCCCTTCACCATTACCACATTGCAAAGCCGGGCGATACTTTATCTCTGCTGGGCGGCTCTCTTTATTATGAAGATTTTATTAATACCGAGGCGGCTATGCTGGACTACATTCAGGCTAAGCACCGCTCGCCCCGCAAGGTAAATATTTCTTTTGATGAATATGGCGCCTTCCCGCGACCTTTCAGCGAGTTGCACCCGGGCTACGGACCTTACAACATGGCAAGAGTTCACTACGCCTTTGATCCGGAGCGCAAGTACATCCGCCACGACCCGGACAAGATGCCGGACCGCGACTTTCCGGGCGGAGACATGCTTAAGCTTCTGAGTATGACTTCTATTCAGCTGGCTTTGCTGAGACATGCCGACCGCGTAAAAATCGGCTGTATGACCGGCGGGCTTGGGGCTCTTGCAAATGCAAACCACGACTCTGTATGGCGACCTGCGACTTACTACGCCTTCCGCCAGCTCATTAATTATGCGCGCGGCACTTCGCTTCAGACGGTTGTTGAGTCTGAAACTTTTGATATGCCGGGCTACGCAATTGACGATACTTCTCAGTACACGGGCAAGAACGGCGTGAACTATATAGACTCCGCCGCCGCCTGGGACGAAAAGGCCGGCCGCTTAGCAGTCTTTGTAATCAACCGCAGCGAAAAAGATGCCTACCCTCTGGACCTGGACGTGCGGGGTTTTGCAGACCTCGACGGCACTGCCACCGCCTGCTTCAAAAAAATCACCCACTACGAAATGTTCAGCAAAGACTTTGAGGCAAAGAGCAGCGCCGGCCACGACTGGAAAGCTCCTGCCATCAACAAAGCCGCCGCCCTCGCAAAGGGGCTTGCTGCAACAAAAGTCAGGCCGCTTTCGTGGAATGTAATCATCTTTGAATAGTCTATAAAAAAAATGGAGGAATAAAAATGTACCTGACCTACACTGTATACGCGCTAATTCTTGCGCTCTTTATCTGGGGCGGAAAATTCGCCGGCTTCAAAAAAGAGAACTTTCACGAGGATTCCGCCTCGCTGGACTCTTTTATGTCGCTGCGCGGTTTTGCGGCTATCGGCGTAATTCTTCACCACATCTCTCAGGAGAACGCTTTTCAGGTGGCAAACCACTACGGCACAAAGCCTGGTGAACTCAGCATTTTTGTAAATGCCGGCTTCCTCTTTGTGGCAATCTTCTTTTTCTGCTCAGGCTACGGCCTCATTAAAAGTCTTGAAACAAAGCCGGACTACTTCAATGGTTTTATCAAAAAACGCATGGTAAAGACTCTGGTCATTCCCTATTATGTAAGCATTTTGATTTACGCGCTTCTGCGTTTTGCCAGTGGAGAACGCTTTGCTCCTCTTCAGTGGGTAAGTCATCTTCTAGGCTTTTCAATGGTAAATGAATACGCCTGGTATCCGATAGTTGCCTTCTTCCTTTATCTGGCCTTCTATCTGATTTTCAAAAATATCAAAAACCGAAAAATCTGCTATATTCTTATGGCAGTAATCATAGTTCTGCTTGGTATGATTTTCTGTGTAAACGGACATTTTACCTGGTGGGCTGGACAAAAGAACTGGTGGCTGGGAGCTTCCCCTCTTCACGAAAAATGGTGGGCTCAGCAGAAGATTTTCTGGTTCTCCGGTGAATGGTGGATCAATTCCTGCCCGGCCTTTTTGATTGGTATGCTTTTTGCACAGTTCGACACCCAGATCCGCGACTGGTTCAGAAAGTGCTACTGGGGTAAGCTCGCGCTGGTACTGGTACTCACTGTTGCCGCAATGATTCTTTCTGGCTTTGGTCAGATGCGCTTCGGCTGGTGGACAGAGTTCAACGGCAACGGTCCTGACATCGGCAAAAAAATTGCTACCTACTTCTGCGTAATTCCTTACAGCATGCTTTTCCCGGTTCTTCTCTTTACAATCATGCTTAAGTACAAGGTATCAAATCCGGTCAGCCGTTTCTTTGGAAAAATCTCTCTTGAGACTTATATGATGAATCTGATTGCAATTACAGCCTTCCGCTTCCTGCTTTATAAGCCGCATCCTCAGTATGGTTCAATGCCTTTTTACAAAGCGGGCCACTATAATCTTGCAATTTATTTCGCGGCTGTTTTTGCCGTTACGATTCTTCTTGCCTTCCTTTATAAATTCCTCAACGGGCTTATTCAGAAAAGAATCAAATAAATCCCGGCCGTCATCTAAATCCCGAACCGTCATCCTGAACTTGTTTCAGGATCGGGTAACAAAAATCTCCTTCTTATGTGTTGAATAAGAAGGAGATAAAAATGCACCTTAAAAAAAAATTTAAGAATGCGGTGGTCTTTGCCGCATTCACTTTTCTTTGCGCTGCAAACCTTTGCGCATATCAAATCAACATTACAGTAAATGATAAAGAACTCGATTTTCCTCTGGAGGGAGTAAAAATTTCTGTAAAGGGTTCTGAAGACTTGTCAGCTGAAACCGATGAAAATGGAAATGTAGTCTTAGACATTCCAGACTCAATCAAATCTGGAAAGCTGATTCTTACTTACCCTGGATATCAGACAGAAGAAGTAAGCTTTAATGATTCTAACGTTGCGCTTTTTGCATCGCTTTCTATGGCTGATGTAATTGAAGGAAAGGAGCTTGTAGTTGAAAGAGCGGCTCCCGGCATTTCAGATGAGCAGTCTGGCGTTTCTGTTGTTGTCGATAAAGAAACTTTTTCTTCTACTGCCCGCATGGGACTTGTTGAAGATGTTATGTCCTCTGTAAATACAATGCCTGGTATTTCTTACGGCGGAACTCAGCCTTCTGTCCGCGGAGGTTACCCTCGTGATACAACAGCCGTTATGGACGGCGTTTATCTTTTATTCCCATGGCAGTGGGGTGGAATCTGTTCTATCTTTGATCCTGGAATGGTAGACAGTGTAAAAATGTCTAACGGTGTTTTCTCTGCCCGCTACGGCCGTGCCCTCGCAGGTCTTCTGGAAGTAAATACTGTTACACCTAAAGAACAGAAGCTTTCGTTTGCAATTTCAACTTCCGACATTTCTACAAATGCATACGTAACAGTTCCTTTCGGCGAGAAGGCCGGAATGTTTGCTGCAGGAAAGGTAACTTATCTTGACCCTCTCTTTATGTTTTATAAAAGTGTAATCAAGGAAGGCGAAATTGCGGATGCCCTCAAAATGATTAATGTTTGTCCTTACATCCGTAATGGTTATACCAAGTTCTATTATAATCCGACTGAAAAACTCAACTTTACTTTGAGCGGCTTTATTGGAGGAGATGGAATCGGTTATGCTTCAGACACCGAAAAAGACGGACAGAAACAATCAATCAAATTTGATTATTCTATGCTTCAGGCCTTCACCCAGCTCAATACAAAATGGCTGCCAACAGAAAAGCTTCAGTTCAAGGGTTTTGTTTCTTATGCATTCACAAATGAAGACGTTGCCCAAAAGCAGACTCTGTCTGGAAAGTATAAATACAATGATGATTTTATAAATCAGTATGGATCACTTCTTTCGCCGGAAGCAATTTCTTCTAAGACTTATAATCTTCCAGAACTCAAAAACTCTTTCTCAGAAGTTATTAAAGAGCACTCTGTAGAAGGCAAGCTTGAAGGTGAATACGAGCTCAATAAAGTTATGACGCTTGCGGCAGGTGGTGATGTAATGTGGTCAAAGAGTATTTCGAAAGACACCTTCGACACCTGGGTTGAACGTCCTTCTGACAACGCCTTAATTCCTTCTTTCAAGCGTTATGACGCAGTGATTGAGGCTGATGGCAGCGACCTTGTAAATACATCCGCCTATGCCCTTTTGAACTTTGGCAGTGAAAGCACTCTCTTTAATGGAGAACTGGGACTTCGTGCAGATCACTTCTTTATCTCAAACAAAAAGGAAGATTTATTCCTTAACTCAAAACCGGCCTTCAGTCCTCGCGCTACAATCCGCTACACACCTTGGAGAAGCGAAGGAATCTTCGACAGAATTTCTTTCTCTGGCGGAGTAGGATTATTTAATACAATTCCTGTTGAAATGGGACTTGTAACTAAAGATGCTAAACTTGACGACTGCGAAATGAATAAGGCCATCTTCTCTGTTCTTGGTACTGACATTCAGTTTACTGATGACTGGAACCTTAAACTCGAAGGCTATTACCGATATTACTATTCACGTCTTTATATGATTGAAGATTACAAGGAAAACAAAGCTTCTCTTACAGGAAAGAATGACGGAATCGGCTACTCTTACGGCTTCGACCTCATGCTTCAGAAGAAGACTGGAAAGTGGTATGACGGCTACATTTCTTATTCCTTCATCAATGCAAAGTTTAAGAATCCTACAAAACCAGAATATGCTGATCAGATCACAATGAGAGGGGAACCTCTTGATGAGTGGTACTATCCTGAATATCATCGTTTCCACACTTTGAACCTTGTTGCAAACTTTCACCCTACAAATCACTGGGACATCATGGTCAAGGGAACTCTTGCCTCTGGAACACCACTTCGCGAAACCGGTAAGCTCTTCTGCTATCCTGTAGTTATGCAGGACGGAACTGTAATTCAAAGATACTCTCAGAAATCTTCTTACAGCGACAGTCTTAGAAGTGATATTTCCTGCCCTGTTGATTTCCGTGTTGCCTACAAGTTTGAAACAATGGGCGGAAAACTTAAGTGGGAAATCTACGGCGGTGCCCAGGATATCTTCATCAACCTTTATCAGCCTAAGGCTGGAGAAACCTTCAATGCTTACACTGGTGAAAAATCAGAAGTTCCATCAACTGCAAGCTTCACAATCGGAGTTCCACTCATCAACATCGGATTTAAGTTGAGCTACTAAAAAAACACGGTGGTTGAGTAGGCAAAGCCGTATCGAAACCACCACTTATAATAAGGAGAAAATTTATTATGGAAAGCAAATGGTCTTTAATCGAACTTTTTAATCTTGGCGGACCTTTCATGTGGGTTCTTCTCGTATTCTCAATTGCAACTCTTACAATCATTATTGAGCGCTGCATTTACATCGGCTGGCACGACTGCAAGGTTACCCCTCTTTCAAATAAAGTGAAGCAGCTGCTCCGCGAAGGCAAAAAAGACGAAGCAGAAAAAATGCTGTCGGAACTCAGTCACAAAAAAACTGCCGCAACAATACTTTATGCGCTTCTGACAAACTCGAAGTTCGGCGAAGCCCGTATGGAAAATGCCGCTGAATGCGAAGCCCAGGAACGTATCCGCCGTATGGAAAACGGCTTCAATTATCTCACTGCCCTTTCTTCTATTGCGCCGCTCACCGGCTTCCTCGGAACGGTTTCTGGAATGATTGGTGCCTTTAAGTCAATCGCTGCGGCAACTGATGTAAATGCTCAGCTGGTTGCAAACGGAATTTACGAAGCCCTTATCACAACTGTATTCGGACTCATCATCGCAATTGCGGCCCTTGTTGCCTACAACCTGCTTGTTCAGCGCGTAGACACCTTTGCCGCAGAAACTTCAAAATGCATTAATGACCTGATTCCTGAATTACTGGATGACAAACCGGTAGAAGAGTTTGACAGCAAAATGGAGCGCCTTGCCTGATTATGATTAAGCGTTTTATGAAACATGCCCCAGACGACTCTTCGAGCTCGGGAGCCTTAAACGACCTTTCCTTTCTGCTGATTATCTTTTTTATCGTAATCGCGGGCTTTAATGTAAACAAGGGATTTCTTCTGAATCTTCCTGTTAAGGACAAACCCCGCATTGTAAAGACTGATGATCTGATGAAGTGCAGACTTATGTCAGACGGCTCAATCATGATAGATAACAAGAGCCTGACTCTTGAAGAACTGCGTACTGCAATATCAGAAAAAAAAGCTGAATGGCCAAACATGACCTTTCTGCTTTTGATTGACAGCGAAACTGAATATCAGCATGTCGTAGACATCATCTACGAAATCAAGCAGCAGAAGGTTGAAAACTTTTCTTTCCGCATGGAGGATTCAAATGTTTAAAATCGAAAGACGAAAACGTAAGGCCAGCATTGCCACTGCCTCCATGTCGGACATCGGCTTTCTCCTTCTGATTTTCATAATGCTGATTTCACTTATCAATCAGCGCCATGAAGAAAAAATCGAATATTCAGAAGCAAAGATTCTGGAAAAAACTCAGGTAGAAAAAAATCTTGAAATCTGGATTAAAAAAGACGGCAGTATTTTTGTTGAAGGAAATCAGCTTACACCTCAGAGCCTTGAGCTTGTTATTGCCGGAAAAATTGCAGAAGAACCTGGAGCCCGCATTCACATCATTGCAGACCGCAACACTCCTTACAAGCATATTAATGATGTTGTTTCTGTCCTCCAGCTGCTGCAGCACCGGGTTGTGAGCTTTGTTGTAAGAGAGGAATTATCATGAGAGTTGAAGCTTTACAAAAATATAAGCCCCTGGCTAGACCTCTGCTGTTTGCACTTGTAATTGCGATTCATGTAATCGTGCTCATCTGTGTCAGATTTTCTATAAGCAACGCTGTGCCGGAAGAAGAAAAGGTTGCCGAGATTTTTAAGCTTGTAGACGTGGAGGAATTCGTTCCGCCGCCACCACCGCCTGTTATTGAAAAAAAGGAAGTTGTGGTGAACTCGGTTAAAAGCTCGGAGAATATTCAGGAAACAGAAAAAGAAGTCCTTGAGGTTGAAGAAGAAATTGAATATGTTGCCCAGCATAAGATTTCTGTTGTGCCGGAAATTCCAACAAAAGAAATTCTCTCTAAAATTGAATATCCAAAAATGGCAATGAAGCAGGGAATTGAAGGTGTTGTGTATCTGGAATTATTTATTGATGAAAATGGAAATATCAGAAGAGTAAATGTTCTCAAGGACCCGGGGTATGGCTTTGCCGAGGCTGCAACTGCCGCTCTTGATGGAATTGTATGCAAGCCGGCTCTTATGAATGACAAGCCGGTAGCAGTACGCTTCCGCTACCCGGTACGCTTTGTTCTCAACTAGCCTGTCATCCCGAACTTGTTTCGGGATCTAGAAATATTTAAACAGTAAATATCCAATAGCAAAACCCGCAGGAATTGCGAGTATAAGAAGAATTGCTTTAAGCACTGGATTCATTTTCTTATTTTCAGAAGATGGATCCAGTTTAACTTCGTAAAGAGTCTTGTCGCTTTCGTCTTTTATTTTTATTTTTTTGTTTTCAGGCATATTTATAATATAAATCAGAAACAAGTATATTTCAATGTCCCGCTTTACCAGCCCCTGCATTTCGTGCACGAATTTTTACAATTCAAGAACATCTTTATAGAAATCACTTTAAACATACTGTACAATCAAAACATTACAATCCCGGAGATATTTATGAAAGAAAAAAAGTCTAAAACTCGAGTCAACGCCCTGCGTAATAATTTTTACGCCCTGCGCCTTGTCTGGAAAATCTGTCCCGGCCCTGTTCTTCACATGGCAATTGCAAGACTTCTCTCTTACTTCGGCTGGCTTTTTTACAGCGCCTTCTTTATGCGCTATGTAATTAATGCCCTGCAGTCGGGTGAAAGCTTTAAGACAATTATGATTTTTATTGGAATCACAATTGCAGTTTTTGCAAGCATGGCGCTTTACAACAGCTATATTCAGGGTTATGTTGCGCCGGTTGCCAATGCGAGATTAAACAAAGGCCTTTATCAGCAGCTCTTCAAAAAATCCAGCAATGTGGAACTGGAATGTTTTGAGAATTCGGATTTTTATGACAAATATACTCTGGCCATGAAAAATGCCGACACAAATCTTTATAACACTATAGACCAGTTATTCGGCGTTATATTTGGCTTTATCGCAAGCATTTTCGCCTTCTTCTTTATGTTCCAGGTAGATAAACTTTCCGTTCTCTTTATTATCTTTCCTATAATCGGAAACTTTTTCTTCCGCCGCCTTTTGAACCATATTGAGTTTAACCGTCAGAAGGATATGGCTCCTCATAACCGCCGCGTAGACTACATCAACCGCGTAATGTACCTGAAAGACTACGCCAAGGAAATTCGCCTTACAAATATTTTCAATCTCCTCAAACGCCAGTACACCGATGCAATCCAGGGCCTGGTAGAGGTTATAAAAAAATACATAGGAAAATCTGTTCTTTACCACTGGTTCTGGGTTCAGTTCACCTTCTCCTTTATTTTTGAAGGTCTTTTGATTTATGGAGCCTACCGAACGTTAGTCAGCTCTACTATGTCACTGGCCCAGCTTGCCGTTATTACCAGCATGATGGTTTCTACCACCTGGATTCTCATCGGCTTTACAGATTCTGTTACTGCCAGTTTAAAAAACGGCCTTTTCGTAGAATACCTTCGTTCCTTCCTTGAATACGAAGAAAAGATTCCGGAAGATTATGATGGAGCCGACCCGGGCAGCACCATTGAATCCATTGAGTTCCGAAACGTAGCCTTTGCCTATAAGGACGTACCGGTTCTCACCGGCCTTAATATGAAATTCGAAGGCGGCAAAACCTATGCCCTTGTAGGACATAACGGAGCGGGAAAATCTACAATCATAAAGCTCCTTCTCCGCTTTTACGATCCGACCCAGGGAGAGATTCTTCTCAACGGCCGCAACATCAAAGAATATAATCTTCAGAAATACCGCTCGCTTTTTGCGACTGCCTTTCAGGATAACAGAATGTTTTCTATGAGCGTTGCCGATAACGTAACTTTGGGCGAAGACATTCCTGCCGAAAAACGCGAGGGCATTGTAACAGAAGCCCTTAAGCTTTCCGGAGTTTACGACAAGGTTACAAGCCTTCCAAAGGGAATTGACACTACCCTCACCCGAGAGTTTGATGATGAGGGTGCGGTTCTTTCCGGCGGTGAATTCCAGAAAATCGTTGTATCGCGGGCTTTTGCAAGAAGCTGCCCGGTAAAGGTTTTTGACGAGCCTTCCAGCGCTCTCGACCCTATAGCCGAGTATCAGCTCTTCGACAACATCTTAAAGGCCTGCAAGGAAAACACTCTGCTTTTTATTTCTCACCGACTTTCTTCAGTGCAGAATGCAGACCATGTCTTTTTGCTTGAGCAGGGCCAGGTAAAGGAAGAAGGCACACACCGCGAGCTTTTAGACCGCCACGGCCTTTACGCAGACATGTACCAAAAACAGGCAGAAAATTACCTGGCAGATAAATCAAAACAAAGGGAGGGAATCTGGGCATGACACACAATTTAAGACCACACATTTACGGACCAGCATCCAAGGACACAGACAATTCAGGAAAGAAAAAGTCTCGCAGCACCGTTTGGAAAAATCAGCTTTTCCTCTGGAAGCTCTGCTTTAAGACCTGCCCGGCTTTTATGATTTATCACCTTTACGACGCCTTCCGCTATCAGGGAATGATCTTCCTGGAGCACGTGCTTGGAATCCGTTACATATTGCGCTGCGCAGAATTTCACGAGCCTTTCACAAAAGCTGCTTTCTACATCGGCATGATTCTTCTTATCAATATGATTCAGATTATCCCGGACGGCTTTTACTGCTACAGTTGGAAGTTCAAATGCAAGCCAAAGCTTTACCGGGCTCTCAAGGAAGAGATGTTCAAAAAGGCTTCTAAGATTGATCTCTACTGCTACGATGACACGGCCTACTACAACGACTTTGTCCTCAGCGTTTCTGAATCGGAAAATGCAATAGACCGCTTTCTGGACCTTTTGAACATGGCCGTTCAGGCTCTTACAACCCTTTTTACAACAGGAATCTTCTTCCTTGTTCTGGATCCGATTGGTGTTGTATTTGTTTTTGCTTCCTTTATTTTCCGTTTCTTTGTTTCTAAAAAACTCAACAAGGTTAATTACGAAAACCGCCTTGCAACAAATCCTTCTATCCGAAAACGAGATTATGTAAGCCGTGTTTTCTATCTTAAAGATTATGCCAAGGAGCTTCGCCTTCACCCGAATGCAGGTAAGCAGCTGGAAGAAGAGTTTGCCCAGGCTAACGATGTAATTATCAGCGAGCACAAAAAGGTTGCCGCCAAGCGTGTCTGGTTCCAGTTCTTAAAGGACTATGGAGTCGGAGATTTTTTGATTGACGGCCTTTATATTTCTTACCTTGTTTACAAGGCAGCCGTCCTTCACACAGTAAACTATAGTGATGCTGTAATTCTCTTTAACCGAACAGGAAGCTTGCGCGGCTCTATGGGTAAGTTTGCAGACCTCGGCCCTAAGGCTCATGAGAACTCTATGTTTGTCGACAAGATACGTTCCTTCCTTGCTTACGAACCTCGTCTTAAAGATGATGTGGGAGACGCAGTACCGGAAGGAGCAGGAGAACTCAAGCTCGAACACGTTACTTTTAAGTATTCCGAAAGCGGCCGCACTGTTCTTGATGATATTTCCCTGACCGTAAAGCCTGGAGAACACATAGCAATTGTAGGCTACAACGGTGCCGGAAAGACTACCCTCATCAAGCTGCTCATGCGCCTTTACGACCCGACACGCGGAAGTATAAGCTATCACGACCGCAAAATCACAGAGTTCTGTCCTCGCGAATATCACAAGAGAATTGGAGTTGTCTTCCAGGACTTCCAGATGTTCGGAGCAAACCTTGCAGAAAATGTTGTAATGGATAATATGACAAAAGAAGAAGAGACCGCCCGTGCCCCTGAAATTACCGCTGCCCTCACTTCCGCAGGCTTTGGCGAAAAACTGGCCCGCCTGCCGGACGGACTTTTTACTCAGGTAACTACCGAGTTTGACAAGTCTGGCGTAGACTTCTCTGGCGGTGAAAGCCAGAAGGTTGCAATTTCCCGCGCCTTCTACAAGAATGCCGACATCTTAATTATGGACGAGCCTTCCAGCGCCCTCGACCCTATTGCAGAATACGAACTCAACAAGGCAATGGAAACAGCGGCAAAAGGAAAAACCGTCTTCTATATTTCACACCGTCTTTCAACAACCCGCGACGCAGACCGCATCATCATGCTTGAACGCGGCCGCATTATAGAGGAAGGCACCCACGCCCAGCTCCTTGCCCGCAAAGGCAAATATGCAGAAATGTGGAATGCTCAGGCCGGTAAGTATAACTGAAACTGTGCACCGTGCGGCTGACAATTGCCGGCGCTAATCTCTGCGCCCAATGCGTCGCACAGTGTTTTAGCTATGGCAAGTCCCAGCCCGCTGCCACCAGCGCTGCGGGTATGGGCCTCGTCTCCACGATAAAAACGTTCAAAAACATGAGGCAGGGTTTCTTCTGCGATTCCAGGTCCGTCATCACTTTCGCTGATAAGAAGACCGCCATCCCGGCCAGGCTCTGCTCTAAGACGCACCCTGCACTCCCCGCCGGCAAATTTGATACTGTTAGAAACCAAAACCGTAATTACCTGATGCAGCATCTCAAGGTCTGTAGAGATTTTCAATGCAGCCTCAGGACAGTCCTGATAATTTACTTCAAACTTTACGTCAGGAGCAACTGCAACAAACTCTTCAGAAACTCTGTTTAAAAGCTCCCTTACATCAACCTCGCAGACCTGAGGCTTAATACGTCCGCTTTCTACCCGCGAAATCTGCAGCAAATTTTCAATAATCGCATGCATGGATTTCGCTTCGTTCTTTATTGCATTCAGAGATTTTTCCAGCTGTTCAGGATTATCCTTTCCCCAGCGCAGGAGCAGCCCCGCCTGCCCCGAAATCACCGTGAGCGGCGTATTAAGCTCGTGCGACACATCACTGGAAAACTGACGCTCCCGGTCGAAGTCTGCCTTTATGCGGCGGAACAAGTCATTAAAGGTCGAAGAAAGTTCGTCTATTTCATCACCCTGGCCTGTAAGCGGAAGCTGCCCGTCCAGATTTTCTGTAGTCATAGTCTGAGCCGCTCTGGTTATTTTTGTTACCGGCTTAATAGTATTTTTTGTCAGCAAAAGCGAAAATAAAAATGAAAGCAGCAGCACAGGAAGAGCCATCAGCAAAAGAGCAGAAGGCAGCTGAGGAAAGAGCTTTGTAAAGGAATCATTTTCAATATTTTCCGAAACTGCAATGACAATATTTCTGTCGCCAAGCCTATGAGCCTTTGCAAAGTAAAGAACATCCAGATCCCCATCAAAAAAGAAATCCTTTTCAAAAAAATGCAGGGCCTTCCCGCCGGTTTCTTTTAAGAGCGGCAAAAAAGGATCATTCGTTGCAAGTACTTCTTCTGTATCTGAATCATAAGCAATATAGGTATGATAATAAGGAAGCTCACTGGAAAGAAGAAAACTATCATCCTCCTCCAGCATATCTAATTCTTCAAGTATATGATTTTCAGAAGCCATGAGCATTTCAGTCTGATTTCGTTTTACCAGAGAGCGGACACAAAACAGAAATGAAAGTGAAAGCAATATCGTAGAAATTGTGAGGATAAACATAAATCGAAGTGACAAGCGGACTGCAAAGGATCTTTTCATTTTCTTTCCTTACAAGCCTAACCCATCATATAGCCCGCACCACGAACGGTTCTGATATATTCGTCTTTTGTATATTCAGAGATTTTTGAACGCAGATAACCAACATAAACATCAACTGTGTTTTCATCGATATAGTGTCCTACACCCCAGATTTCATCAATAATCTGCTGACGGGAAAATACCTTGCCCTGATTTTCTATCAAAAGCTTAAGGAAAAGAAATTCCGTTTTTGAAAGCTGAACCTCGACAGGTTCCTCGCCTTCAGACCCTTTATCATTTTTAATTGAAAAGCTCATACGGTCAAGATTGAGAACAAGGTTTTTGATTGAAACCGGAGCATCCTTTTCCTTTGCGTAATTCACCCGGCGGAAAAGGGCATTAATTCTTGCAAGCAGCTCCTCAATCTCAAAAGGCTTTGGAATATAATCATCAGCACCAAGATTAAGCCCGTTGATTTTGTCGATAGTTTCACCGCGGGCTGTTTCCAGAATTACCGGAACTGTAGATTCAGCACGAATACGGCGAAGAACTTCGAGGCCATTTAATTCCGGAAGCATAATATCCAGCAGAATTAAGTCCGGCTTTTCACTTTCAAACATTTCAAGTGCCTGGCGGCCAGTAACAGCGAGACAGGTTGTATAGCCTTCATGCTCCAGCTCTGGAATTATAAAATCAGAAATACCAGCATCATCTTCTACAATAAGAATTTTCATTTTCACCTCACTCGCAGTCCACTTCTATCAGAAGCTCAACCGGCTCTATATCTTTACCATCAAAAGAACTTATGTTTTGTACTTTCAATTTAAATGTATTCTCTTTTACAGGCAAGAGCATTCTTACCGAATTGCCCTTCTTATTAAAGTTAAATCTTGTTCCAAAAGGAAGCGGCTTGTTATTAAAAGAGAAAGAATCCACTTTCATTGACCGGGGATTTATACTCTGATTAAAGAAAATTATAAGGCTTACAACATCTTCTGCTTTTCTTTCACAGCGTGTATGAACAATCTCCAATGGAAGATTTTCTGCGTAAGCCCTGTTTCCCCTGTAATGAATAATATTATCTGGATCTCTTGGAGGCCGGATACGACGTGGCCCGTCAGGAAAGTCTTCTTCCGGCAGCTCCTGCTCAAAAGGAATAGGAGGAAAAACCTCTGAAACAGGAGCCGCAAAAGAAGCTGTGCAAGGCACAAAAATCATAAAAAAGAGGAATAGAAAATGTTTGAAGTTGAGCTTCATTCTTTTCATACTTGAATTATATGCCATATCACAAAAAAAGAAATGAGAAATTGCTCTGTTTTTCATAAGTATTTTCTTATTTTCATCTTAAAGCCTTTTCATGATTTTTCAATAGCTGCACTGTATATTTTAGACAATCACAAATCTGATGATTTGTCATAAACTTTTTATAGGAGTAATGAATATGAAAAAGACAAGCTTTATTAAATGCCTTATGACAACGCTGATTTTTGCAGTTCTTTCTAATGATATGATTTCCTGCAAAGAAAACAAATCGGCAAAGCTCAATGACAATTCTGCTCAGGAAACAACCACAAATGAAAGCAATCCTGGCGCTGTTATTACAGAAGATTTATATGAAAACTTTACTGCGGAAGGTACTGTTTCCATTAAGTTCTCCGGCAACAACTTCACCAGCAGCTTTGAAGGTGCCGCAAGCGCAGATGAAATCTCTATTAAGAAGATCGAAAATTCAGAAAAAGACGAAACTTCTTCCGGCGTAGAGATTCAGTATAAAGGAAGCGCAAAAATCAAATATGTTCTTTCCGGAAATTATACCGGCACAGTTTTCATTAAAAACAAAAAAGCTGATGCCGCAGTAGTTCTGAACAATGTAAATCTTACAAGCGCAGATGGTTCTGGTCCGGTTCTTCGTTTCAGCGCAGAAGACACAAGAACCTTTATCGTCGTACCTGCCGGTACTACAAACACTCTTACAGATACCCGCGAGCTTAATCAGAGCAGCACCATGTATGATGATAAGAAAGGCTCCGTTTACGCAAAGGGCACTCTGATTTTTACAGGAGAAACTTCGACTAAGGCCGGCGGAACTCTGAACATTGTAAACACTGGTTATAAGCATGCAGTTTATAGCAAAGACTACATCAGAATTGCAAACCTTAATCTTAATGTTACTGTTGAAGGCAAAACCGGCCGCGACTGTATCCGAGCCCTCAATGCAATTATTGTTGATGACGGAAATCTCAAGCTTGTTGGAAACGGAACTATTACTGATGACGAAAGTGCCGGTCTCAGAGTTGATGGAGAAGATGCTGATGACGATGATATGACAGTTGAATACACAGCGGGCGCAGGCTTTATCATTATCAATGGCGGAAACATAGACATCACTACAGTTGCTAAAGGAATTACTGCTCACTGGAAATCTGCAAACACTGTAATAGGAAATGCAAAATACACTGCCACAGCAAACAAATCGCTTTTGTGCAGTAACTACCTTAAGGGAACAAGTGCAACAAAGCCAAATCCGTTTGTAGAAATCAACGGTGGAAATATTAATGTTGTAACCACAGGCCAGCCTTACGAAGGCCGCAGCGACTCAGACCCAAGCTGCTCACCGGAAGGAATTGAGGCAAAGGCAAACCTTACTATTAATGGCGGAACAATTACCTTAAATACAACTGATGATGCAATTAATGCCGGTGGAAATATTGTAATAAACGGCGGCTCAATTTATGCCTGCAGCTCCCTTAATGATGGAATTGATTCAAACGGAAGCGCTGGAATTATAATCAATGGTGGCACAGTTATAGCAATCGGCGGTAATGGCGGCGAATGTGCCTTTGACTGTGATAACGCACCTCTTACAATAAATGGAGGTTATGTCCTTGGCCTTGGCGGCGGAAACTACACTGCTCCAAAAAGTGGAAAACAGACAACTCTCGTTCTGGGAAGCAGCAGCACTGGTACAGCAAACACAAGCTTCGCAATAGTTGATTCAAAAAATAATCCAGCTTTTGTTTACACTCTGCCGGCAGCTCAGGGAGAAGTTCTGATTCTTTCAAGCCCGGAACTTAAGACAGACACAAACTACAGTGTAAAAACAGGTATCACAATAAAATCAAATACTGGCGCAAGCTTCCATAACCTTTACACAAAGATGCCGTCAATAAGTGGTGGAAAAGAAAGCCTTACAAACATTTCTACTACAAGCAGCAACACTGTTTATACAGATTCTACTGCGGGTCGCGGTGGTTTTGGCGGACGCGGAGGATTTGGCGGCGGCCGTGGAGCTAATGGCAACTTCGGTGATCGAGGCGGAAACTTCCGCAATGGTCAGCTGCCGGAAGATATGCCTGAACCCACAGAGGGAATGAACTTTCAGCGGGGTGGAAAGGGAAAACTTAGATAAAAAAAAGCCCGGCGAAAGCCGGGCTTCTTGTCACCCTGAACTTGTTTCAGGGTCTCTTTCAAATAAGATTGTCGGGTCAAGCCCGACAATGACATGTCATGCTCGGGCTTGACCCGGGCATCTTTTTTACTTTTTTAGTAATTTTGCCAGATTCTTAGCCGTAAATCCAAGATACTCAGCTACCTTGTTAGCTGGACCTGATGTACCGAATGTGTCGATACAGAAGCAGTTCTCTTTTGAA
>JAEEGJ010015222.1_pt1 | contig 17998 bp, 11 predicted proteins | sample 8958761 | NCBI WGS metagenome assembly JAEEGJ01 (sample SAMN16246546, study PRJNA631951) | gut metagenome | biome: gut microbiome; feature: rumen; material: RS-attached | host: Bos | place: Iran: Karaj | collected 2018-10
GTAGAGCAACGCATTCGTAATGCGTAGGTCGTTGGTTCGAGTCCGACATGTGGCTCCAGCAAAAGAGTTTCGGAAACGGAACTCTTTTTTTGTTGCCCAAAAGCGACTATATTTCCTTCTCTTTCGAGGAAATTCACTATTTTTGCAGATTAATCTAATGTGGAGATGTCTGCATCAAACAAATTGATAGAGAAAATCGAAGGCTTCACGCGGAAGTACTACCTCAACCGCCTGATACAAGGCGTGTTGGTGGGTGCCGTGTTGTGGATTGTCTTCTATCTGCTCATCAACGGGCTGGAATACTTCTCGTGGTTCCCTCCCAAGGGACGTTTTGTGCTTTTGCTGTTTTTGTTGGCAGGTAGCGCATTTGTCTTGGTGTACCATTTCCTCATCCCGCTCATTAACCTCATCCGATTCCGAAAGAAGATGTCGGTGGAGCAGGCCTCGTTGATGATCGGCAAGTTCTTCCCAGAGATTAAGGATAAACTACTGAATACCATACAACTGAGCAATCAGATGGAGGCATATAAAGGTAAGGTCGGCCCTTCGACCCTTCGACAGGCTCAGGGTTCAGGGACCTCCGATGACAATGCCCTGCTGGCGGCTACCATCGAGCAACGTAGTGCCCGCCTCTCCCCTATCCGCTTCTCCGATGCCGTCGACCTTCGTGGCAATCTGAAATACTTAGGTGTCTTTTTTGGTTCACTCCTTATATTAATAGCCTTGATGGTGTTTCTGCCATCCTTCGCGGTGCAACCTACGCAGCGCATCGTCAACTATGAGCAGCACTTTGAGAAACCCCTACCCTATCAAGTTGAAATCGAACAAGGTGACATCGAAACCACCCAAGGCAAGGAAGTAAAGTTCAACATACGCGTCACAGGCGACCGCATCCCCGATGCCTTCTATGTGAAAAGTGAACTTGGCCAACAACTGATGACCAAGGGGTCGGCCAACGATTTCACCTACACTTTCAAGAATCTTTACAATGATTTAACCTTTAATGTCATTGGCGGAGAATACACCAGCCGTCCCCTGCACATCACTGTGCATCCCAACCCTACCCTACTCTCCTACCGCTGCGAATTGCATTATCCCGCCTATATCCACCGTACCAACGAGACTATGGATGCCAAGACGAGACTCATTGTCCCGCAAGGCACAAAACTCACCTTCAGTTTTACAACCCGCGACACCGAGCAGATGTCAGTCACCCGCGATTCGCTGACCACCGACTTAACCGCACAAGATGACGTTTTTGAATACCAATTTGTCGCGGGTCAAACTACCAAATTCGAGGTACAGGTCCAAAACACATGGAACCAAAGCATCGAACCCCTACCCTTCTCTGTAGACGTCATTCCCGATGCCTACCCCGACATTCGCGTGGAGTCGTTTGACGAGCAACTCTCAACTGACGTGTATTTCTCGGGTCTCGTCACCGACGACTACGGTTTCAGCAAGTTGACCTTTAACTGTATCGTCAAGGAACCCATAGAAAAGAACATTGTCAAAACCGTCCCTTTGGACCTCAAGCAAACACGCACCTCATTCTTCTACCAATTTAACATGGACGAACTCGGCATTATGCCTGGACAAAACATGGAGGTCTACTTCACGGTATGGGATAACGACGGCTTCCATGGACCCAAATCGAAACGCTCAGAAACTTTCACCTATTATAAACCCTCGGAGACAGCATTGGACAGCATCGCCGACCAGCAGTCGGAAGACATCATGGAACGCCTGCAGGAAAAGTCGCAAGAGGCAGACAAGTTACAAGAGGAAATTGAGAAAATGCTGCAAGACCTCATCCAAAAGAAAGACTTGGACTGGTCTGACAAGGAAAAGATGAAAGACTTGCTGGAAAAGCAGCAAAAGATTCAAGACGAATGGAATAAATTGCAAGAAGAGCAGAAAAATCTTGAGGACTTTATGAAAGAGCATGACTTAGGCAATGAGGAACTCATCAAAAAGCAAGAACAAATCAACAAGTTGTTCGATGAGGTGATTCCTGAAGAACTCAAGAAAATGATGGAGCAAATCGACAAACTCCTTGAAGAAATGCCCCGAGAGCAGATGCAACAGATGATGCAGGAAATCAAGAAAAACAACCAGTCGATGCAGGAGTTGCTTGACCGGAATTTGGCGTTACTGGAACAATTAAAGATGGAGAAAGACCTCAACGACTTGGCCAACAAACTAGACAAACTCGGAGAGGAGTTGCAACAGCAAGAGTCTGACAAACAGAAAACAGGGGAGGAGAATGATCAAAAAACAGCTGAGGAAGCCAAGGAGGAATTCGACAAGATGATGGATGAACTCGATGAATTGCTGAAGAAAAACCAAGACCTCCAACAACCTTTCGACATGCAAAAAGACGAAGAGATGCAGGAGAACATCGATCAAGACCTGCAAAACGCCATGCAAAACGAGCAGTCGGGGGAACAGCAACAGTCACAACAAAACAAGCAGAACGCCGGTCAAAAAATGCAACAGATGGCCAATCAAATGATGATGCAAATGCAAATGCAGGGCATGGAGCAGATGGCCGAAGATGCGCATTTGATACGCATCTTGCTTGAAAATGTGGTTCACGCTTCACACGAACAAGAAAACCTCATGGCTGAAATCGGAAGTATGCGTTCTGATGACCCGTCATTAGTCGAAAAAATCATCCATCAAAAGGAAGTGGCCGATAACTTCATCATGGTTCGCGACTCGCTACGCAGTATGGCTATGCGTCAACCTATGATTCAAAACTATGTCTTCGATGAGTTGCATACCATTGAAAACCAAACGGAAAATGCTATGAAGCAACTCAATGACCTGAAACTCTCGCAAGCCGTGCGACATCAGCAGACAGCCATGATGTCAATGAACAACTTGGCGTTGATGTTGGCAGAGTCACTGGAAAACATGGAAAACAGCATGCAATCCATGGGCATGCCAATGTCGTGCTCCAGGCCCAAACCGGGTCAAGGCCAACAGAGCATGCAAAAGATGCAGCAAATGCAACAACAACTCAGTGAACAACTCAAGCAGATGCAACAGCAGATGGAGAAACCTGGGCAACAGATGCCCAACTCGATGAGCGAGGAATTTGCCCGCATGGCTGCTGAACAAGAGATGTTGCGCCAAGGCATGCAGCAAATGCTCAACGACATGAAGGAGAACGGGCAAATCGGCGATGACGGCCTCAACGAGATCATCAAGGACATGGAGAAATTGGAAGAGGAGTTGGTGAACAAGAAAATCAACCACCAAATGATTGAAAGAAGCCAACGCATCGAATCGCGCATGTTAGAGTCACAAAAGGCGCAGGAAAAACGAGAACAAGAGGAAAAACGCAAGTCAAATGAATACAAGGGTTCGCATTTCGACCGACAGATTGACGAGATACGCTATAAGGAAATGCTGAAAAAAAACCAGGAGTTCTTGAAGACCAATCCGATAGAATACGCCCCATACTACAAGGAAAAGATCAACGAATATTATTTGAAAAGAAACATGCATTAAGATGATTAGATTCAGCACATTGGACGTAGAAATGCCGACCATCGAGCCGCTGCGCGTCAAATCATGGATTGAAGAGATAACCCATCGGCATGGCAAGACGATAGGGGAGTTGTATTACTATTTTTGCAGTGACGAAAAACTGTTGGATATCAATAGGGAACGTCTTGGCCATGACTTCTACACCGACATTGTCACCTTTCCTTTGAACGATTGTGAGACCATGCTATCAAGCGAGTTTTGCATTAGCATCGACCGCATCAAAGAGAATGCTATGACCTTTGGACGCGATTATGAGAGCGAATTGCATCGAGTCATCATCCATGGTGTGTTGCACCTTATTGGTTTCGACGACCTGACAGATGAAGAGGAGAAAGAGATGAGAGAGCAAGAGGAGGAGGCTTTAAACTTACTTACAGGAGGGACAACACAAGAGTCCTTTACCGTCATGGCGAACGCAGATCCGCCATCTCCTATATGCGAAGATAAAGCCTCGCATTCAGGAGATTGCGGGTCAAGCCCGCAATGACAGGTTAAGTTTTGTTTTTGTATATAACTATAATAAACATTTGATATTCAATACTTTAAATAAAATGTTTCTCGTGAAACACTGACAAAGAGCATGTATTTTGAACCGTATGATATCATCGTTGTAGGCGCAGGCCATGCTGGATGCGAGGCGGCAGCGGCAGCGGCTAATATGGGCAGCAAGGTCTTATTGGTCACCATGGACCTTCGCCTGTTTGCCTCCATGTCGTGTAACCCTGCCATGGGTGGCATTGCTAAAGGCCAAATCGTCAGAGAAATTGACGCCATGGGCGGCTATTCGGGCATCGTCAGCGACCGCACCATGATCCAATTCAGGATGCTTAACAAGTCGAAAGGTCCCGCCATGTGGAGTCCGCGTTGCCAAAGCGACAAAATGATGTTCTCTGCAGAATGGCGAAACTTATTGGAAAAGACACCCAACGTGGACTTCTGGCAAGACACAGTAATGGGACTGTTAATTGAAGGCGATCAAGTGAAAGGCGTGAAGACCCTCATGGGAGGCGACATCAAAAGCAAGGCGGTCATCCTCACTAATGGAACCTTCTTGAACGGACTGATCCATATCGGAGAGCAGCATTTCCCAGGTGGCAGAATGGGCGAAGTGGCCAGCCATGGTATCACAGAACAACTCAAGGAGTACGGTTTTGAAGCAAAACGTCTCAAGACAGGGACACCAGTACGTATCGATGGACGCACCATAGATTTCAGCAAACTCATCGAACAAAAAGGCGATGATGAAGTGGTAGGATTTTCGTATACTGAACCTTTCAGAATCAGCAAGCAGAGAAGCTGCTGGATTGCCCATACATCGTTGAAGGTGCATGAAACCCTGAAGAAAGGGTTTAAATACTCGCCCATGTTCAATGGAAGAATACAAGGAGTAGGACCAAGATATTGCCCAAGCATAGAAGATAAAATCGAAAGATTTGCAGGCAAGGACAGTCATCAACTCTTCGTGGAGCCCGAAGGCTGGACAACCGAAGAATACTACCTCAATGGTTTCAGTTCTTCCTTGCCGGATTATATCCAATATGAAGCCTTACGACAGATAGAAGGCTTCGAAAACGCCAAGATCTACCGACCGGGTTATGCCATCGAATATGACTATTTCCCACCCGAACAATTGAACCATTCCCTGGAGACAAGACTTATGCATGGCTTATACTTTGCCGGGCAAATCAATGGCACAACAGGATATGAAGAAGCAGCTTGTCAAGGAATGATGGCGGGTATCAATGCATCATTGACACTACGAGACGAACAACCACTAGTCTTAACAAGAACCCAAGCATACATCGGGGTGCTCATTGATGATCTCATCACAAAAGGCGTTGACGAACCTTATAGAATGTTTACAAGTAGGGCAGAATATAGAATCTTACTAAGACAAGACAATGCTGATGCACGCCTGACAGAAATATCGTATAAGCTAGGAATGGCGAAAGAAAGCCGCTATCAGAAATACAAGGAAAAACAGACAAAAGTAGAAGAAATCAAGCAATACTTAAACGACACATACGTATACCCAGATGAAATCAACGGACTCCTTGAACAAAAGGAAAGTTCAAAGATTGACCAAAAAACAAAAGTATCCTACATTCTACTGAGACCACAAATTAGTCTAACAGAAATGATTAATTCAATAGAAGCATTAGGAAGATTCAAGACACCGGACAGATTTACAAAGGAATGCATAGAAGAAGCCGAAATACAAATCAAATATGACAGCTACATTCAAAAAGAATATGAGTTAGCTGAAAAACTAAATCGTTTGGAAAACGTAAAACTTCCAACAGATTTCGACTATCACACCATACAATCGCTTTCTTACGAAAGCCGAGAAAAACTAAATCGATACAAACCTGAAACACTAGGTCAAGCCTCAAGAATAAGTGGTATTTCACCAGCAGATATAAACGTATTAGCCATATTCCTAGGAAGATAGAAAATTGTTCCACATGAAACAAAAACAACAATGAACAACTCTTGCCCGTGGTGCGGATCAGACAAAGCACAAATAAACCTTTGGCTCAAAGACGAATTTTTAACCAAAGAAGATTTCCATATATGTGAGTGCCTCAATTGTGGCTTATTATACACCATGCCACGACCAAAAAAAGAAAAAATGGGAGAGTACTACAAATCGAATGAATATTATAGCCACCAAGAAAACAAAAAAGGATTCATTCCAAAAGTATACGAGAAGGTTAAGAAAACAAACCTAAAATACAAATACAAACTTGCAACAAGAGGACTAGACATCGGTAAAATGCTAGACATCGGAAGTGGAGTAGGCGATTTTCTACATACTGCAGAATCCCATGGTTGGCAATGTATAGGAGTAGAACCATCAGAAGATGCAAAAAACATAGCAAGACAACGGACCAAGGCTAACCTCATCGAAAGCGCCGAAATCGAGAATTTGCCCGATCAAATGTTCGACGTCATCACCATGTGGCATGTACTGGAACATATAGACAATCTTAGATGGCAAGTCGAACAATTACAACGACTTATAAAACCTAAAGGCAGAATTGTCATCGCGTTGCCCAATTACAAATCCTATGATGGGCAATACTACAAAGAAAAATGGGCAGCGTATGACGTGCCAAGACATCTTAATCACTTTAATAGGACAACAATAGTTAAGATATTCAATACCAATGGATTAAGACTAATTTCAACAGACAAACTGAAATGGGATGCGTATTACATCTCATATATGAGCGAGCAATACAAGTTACATCAGTTTCCCTTATTAAGAGGCGCACTCAGAGGATGGCTGTCCAACATAAAAGCCAGACGCTCTGGAGAGTGGTCAAGTTTAGTATACATATTTGAGAAAAAAGAATAAAATTGAAAAATTGACCGTTTTTGAGCGTTTTAAGGCGACAAGAGGGCAAAATGAATAAAGGGCACAATTTTTGCAAAAAACGGAAAAATCGAGACAATTTATAACACACACAATATCAAAAAGATAAAGATAGGTTTTAAAAAACGGACAAAATGAAAGACGAAACTAGGAAACGGATCGGCAAAAGCACCTGGATCATCAGCATCATTTTGTTGATTGCCGTTGGTTTATTCATCTTTCTCACAACGAACGAGCCTTTCATCCAAAGAGATTTTCAAAGGACAATATGCAAGATGGACAATTCGATGCAACAACTCATCGAAAAAGGCCTAAACCACGAAGAACTTGAAAAATGCAATACAGGATTGACCGTCTTCATGAATGACACATTGGTATTTTGGAACAGAAACGATGCAAGTCCGAAACTGATGAAACGAAAGGTAGTTGTCGGCCACGACACCATCTGCCCTCTACTAACAGGGAACTATTTCATCAAATCGTACCAAAACGGAACAATGACCTATTATGTCTACCGATTAGTCAACACAACATACCCAATCGAAAACAAGTATTTCGATAACCACCTCAACAACCTGCCCCCATTCATTGATGCAAACATTTCCTTGACCGAGGATGGAGGCACGAAACTCACAAATTGCGATGGCAAAGTACTGGCCAATTACACAATTGCAAAAAAACCACGACTAAAACAACCCTATAGAACGATTTGGCCGATTCCAATACTACTTCTACTCATTATCGGGGTGATACTAACCTATAGAAAAACAACATCAGAACAACACAAAGAAGAAAAGAAAACGCGAGTGGTGGAATTCGGAATTGCCAGTATACTACTCGTATCCATAGTAGGAACCATAATCTACTACAAATTCAGCGTTAATCGTGAAAACGAACAGATGGAACAACTAGCACAAAGACTAGTTGAAAAACGGGATATAGATTTTGAAGAAAGCTACGCAAACTTTGCCAAACAATTGCAAACAGACACCACGCTACGCGAAATGCTATTTGCCGAAAGTAACGTGTTAACCGATGTTATATTAGGCTACACAAAGGAACTCATGTTTGACACAACCATGCAAACCTACCAAACCACACTAACCCTTTGCAGCCCAGAAGAAGAAATCAACATAGAACCCGAAGGGTACGTGATAGACTGCGACAAGTATTTCCTTGAAAAACTGGCTAACAACAAACAGAAAAAGGTGGGGGATGGCTTGTACTTCTTGGACTATTATACCTTAGACCCCAACTATTTAGGCAAAATCCTAATAAGTTCAAAGGACAACCAGCAAAAAAAGACGCTCTATTTTGAGTTCTATAAACCAATTGCTCCTGAAGGATTCGGATTTCCGCAACTACTGCAAGAAACCAACAGCCAAAAACCGTACCAATATTCTGTTGCAAGCTACCGGGACGACCAATTGGTTTACAAATACGGAAGGTATGTATACCCCAGTTTCTTGACCAGCCTAAAAATCAAAAATAAAAATATAGCGTACAGCAAAAACTATAAGCATTACGCCATCATTGATGACGAACACAACGCGCTTATCATCAGCACACCTACGATGAAATTCTCGGAAAAAGTAAGTTCATTCGCCATATTTTTCCTAGGCTTGTCAATACCGTTCCTCCTCATCGTATGGCTTTGCAGACCAAAAGGCGACAAGAAAAGAAAAACCTTCCGTCGGCGACTTCAAACCATCATATTCTTGACCTTAGGCATTGCATTAATAGCAATCGGACCTGTCTCAATAGTCTATATGCAAACCCTTTACAACCAAAAAACAGAGGCAACGCAATTCGAAACCACAAGAACCCTCATGATAGAAATGAGCAACGATTTGGATATAGCCGAATTGCTAAGAACAGGAACTAGAGATACATGGAACAGGATATTGCAACAATATGCAACAGCGTTTTTCACCGATATCAACCTATACTATAGCAACGGCCAACTATTAGCTACAACGCGACCAGAAATATACGAACTCCATCTACAAGCACCTGTAATGAATGCAGAAGCATACCAAAACATCCATAGAAACAAGGAATTATATTACACCCATGATGAACATCTCGGAAAAGGCAAATATGCATCGGCCTATATTCCTTTAAATGATGTCAACGGCAACACTTTAGCTTACCTCAACACCCCATATTTCTCAAGCAACACAGACCTACACAACGAAATCAAAAACTTTGTTCTCACTTATATCAATATCATATTGGTGCTATTGGGCGTGGCAATAGTAGTAATCCTACATCTCACAAAACGCATTACACAACCCTTAGCCCTGATACAAAGCAATTTGAGCAAATATGAACTCATCGGGAAAAATGAACCGATAGAATACAAAGGAGAGGATGAAATAGGCCAGTTGGTGCAGGAATACAACAATCTAATAGTGAAACTGCACAAGAGTGTTGAAGAACTGAAACGCACCACAACAGAGTCAGCATGGCGTGGCGTGGCCCGACAAGTGGCACATGAAATCAAAAACTCTCTCACACCCATGCGCCTTAGCATTCAAATGCTACAACGCAACATGGAAAACGGAAAAGCTACAACCGAACAAATCCAACGAACAAACAACACACTCATTGAACAGATTGACGCACTGTCGGACATCGCTTCATCATTCTCATCATACGCCAAACTGCCCGAAAACCATCCTCAACCTTTAGATTTGGCAGAGTTAGTCGGCAACGTGGTGAACTTCTATGATAATGTAGGCAATATCACTTTTACATACAATTACGACCCAAATCAAAACCATACTTTTAACGGCGATAAAACCAACTTGAACAGCGCTGTCACAAACGTTGTGAAGAACGCGGTCCAAGCCATCGGTTCGAAGCAAGAGGGGCGCATCGACGTCTCACTGACAACAACCGAAAACACTTTTGTCATCCGCGTGAAAGACAATGGCAAGGGCATCAAAGAAGAAGACAAGGACAAGATTTTCCTACCCAATTTCACCACCAAGACGGGCGGTTCTGGAGTGGGTCTTTCTCTAACCTATAACATCATAATAACAGCAGGAGGAACCATCTCCTTTGAAAGCACAGAAGGGGAGGGGGCAGAGTTTATCATCGAATTGCCTAAAAAATGAGACCAACCCAATATATAGCGTAAATCAACGTTTTGGTAAGAACAGGAGAAAACGACATGGCAGAAAACAGATTAGGCTCCTTGGCGAAGCAAACCGCCATTTACGGCTTGAGCAGCATCATCGGCAGGTTCTTGAACTACCTGCTGGTGCCCCTTTATACCTATAAAATATGCGCTGAGGCCGGTGGCCCTGCCGCCTACGGTCTTGTCACCAACTTTTACGCCTATACTGCCCTGCTTTTGGTCATCTTGACCTTCGGCATGGAGACCACCTTCTTCCGTTTTGCCAACAAAGAGGGCGCCGATTCCAACAAGACCTTCTCGACAGCTGGCATAGCGGTAGGTTTTGTGTCCTTGGTGTTCATCATTTTGGTCAGCATTTTCTTGAAACCCATCTCCAACGCGATGCATTATGCCGAACATCCCGAGTTTGTGGAGATTATGGCGATCATCGTGGGTTTAGATGCCTTCCAGGCCATTCTTTTTGCCCGTCTTAGATACGAGAACCGTCCCATCAAATTCGCCGCCTTGAAGCTGTTGTTCATTTTCATGAGCATCGGGATGAACCTGTTCATCTTCCTGCTGGCACCAAAGTTGAAAGTAAGTTGTCCCAGCTTGATGGGCTGGTATGAAAACGCTTATCAAGTCGGCTATATTTTCTTTGTTAACCTGATCTGCACCTGTTTGATCACGCTCGGCTTCATCCCCGAACTGAAAAAGCTGCGTTATGGTCTCGACAAGGACTTGCTAAAACGGATGTTGCGTTATACTTGGCCGCTGTTGCTCTTGGGTTTGGCGGGCATTCTCAACCAGGTGGCCGACAAAATTTGTTACCGTTACATCATTCCCACCAAGGAAGGCGATGCCCAACTAGGCATCTATGGCGCTTGCGTGAAGATTGCCATGATTATGGCAATGATCACACAAGCCTTCCGCTATGCTTACGAACCTTTCGTCTTTGGTGGCAAACGCGACGAAAAGGACAAAGAAGCCCAAGCCAAGGTAATGAAGTATTTTATCATCTTTACGCTATTTGCATTTCTCGCCGTGGTGATGTATATGCCCATACTAAAGCACATCATCAAGAGTGACTATTGGGAAGGCCTGCGTGTGGTGCCCATCGTGATGATGGCCGAGATCTTCATGGGCATCTATTTCAACCTCTCGTTCTGGTACAAACTCACCGACCAGACGTGGTGGGGAGCCGTTTTCTCCGCAATAGGATGTGTAGTATTGCTCGCCATCAACTTCATCTTTGTGCCCAAATACGGCTACATGGCCTGTGCCTGGGGCGGTTTCGCGGGTTATGCCACCTGTATGGTGCTGTCCTATTTCGTTGGGCAGAAAAAAGCTCCTATACCATACGATTTGAAGTCGGCTTTCTTTTATTTTGCTATTGCCTTGGCCTTGTATTTCGTGCAAAAGTACATCCACATCGAAAACACCGTCTGGACCTTGGTGGTGAACACAGGTCTGCTATTGGTGTTCTTCGCTTTCATTTGTTGGAAGGAGAAGGATTTGGTAAAGGGTGTTTTAGGATGGGTTAAGAAGCGGGTTTAGTTAGAATGATATCATACCTGTCTTGGCTTCCAAACAAACAATCCCACAGCCCCAGCAAGCATCCTGATGAGTTCGAGCAAGTTTTCGGAAGGTGCGTAGACAGTCAGGTTGGTGTCATCACGACCTAAAGTGATAAGGGCTTCGGATGCCCCGAAGAGCATACACAAATTGTGTTGGTTGTCTATGATATGGCTTGCAAGCAGTTCGGGATTGGGATTGAAGATGCCTTCGGTGTCGTCATCCATAAACAACCGCAGATCATAATAGCAATACAGTTTCAGTAGGATGTCAGAAAACTGCTTTCGTAGGACGGCATAGTGAGAGGGCTCCAAATAATATTGCTCCACGGAGAAGAACCTTCCGCCACCGTTCTCTGGCACTTGTTTTGGGAGGAAATTCACTACCCAATACTCCTTTTCAAAAAACGCTTCTATCATATTGCTTTAGTTGTTTCATGCTTGTATTACCGCTCGAAAACGGCTTCTTTTGTTTCGCTATCAGGTTCTGTCACACTAAGATTGCTGATATTATGGTTGTTAACATCATCCATCACGATGGCAGTGCGGTAGTCTTTCTTTAGGGCAGTCAGTTTGATGTTATGCATGGTTAAGCCGTCGACATGGCGGATAAAGAAGCCCCAGGCGGGCAGTTCCATGTGTTGCGAGAACTCGGGATAGGCTTTGGGCATCTCGGGTATTTTGTCCAGTTCGTCAAGGCTGACATGGGCATAATGCGGGTCGCCGCCACCAGGGAAGACAATTTCAATACTTTCCAAGATGACATTTTTGATCTTGCTGTCTTTCAGTCCAATGATGCCACATGGTGAGATGTTGCGCGGCAGGTCTTCGATGGGACCTTCGTATTCGTAGCCCGCATCGGGTTTGGTGGCTGCCACCTCGCAGTAGAGGTTTCGGAAAGTGATGCCTTCCATGAAGCTCTGTTTGTCGCGTCGTGCACCTATGTTGAGGTATATGGCATTGCCCACATTGGTGGCATAGAGTGAGTCCACGAGGATGTTTTCGCAAATGCCGCCGTCGACGCTTTGTATGGTGATGGCACTACGGTAGGTGTCATAAACGGTGTTGTCGATGATTCTCACATTCTTGAATCCCCCTGCGCCCATGGTACCGAACTTGATGCCGCTCGCGCTGCTACGGGCAGTACAATTGCGCACTTCAATGTTTTGACACAACTTCTTGGCGCTGTGTGACTTGAGACAGATGGCATCATCACTGGCATCGATGTAGCTATTGGTCAGCAAAAAGCCGTCACAGTCCACGATGTCGATGCCGTCGTTATTCCAGAAGGCAGTGCTTTGGATGCGTACATTGTTGACTTTGACATTTTCGCATTGGTCGTACATGGTGACCCAGTTGGCGGCATTACGGAAGGTTACATTGTCGACTTCCACATTCTTGCACTCCCTGAAAATCAGCAGTCGGGGACGGAAGCCTTCACCTACGCGGTCGTTGCTCAGCTTGTCTTTCATGAGGCCTTTGTGTACGAGGTCGGTGCAGTTGTTACCTAACTCGCGTCCTTGTCCTTCAATTACGCCACCGCTATTATAGACACCGATAAGTCGAATGTTCTCGACGCCTTCGGCCAGGATGAGGCCATGGTCGTTAGTGGCATTGAGGCGGTCGTAGTCGAAGGGGTTGGTGCTGCCCACGAGTACGGCGCCTTCCATCAGCTCGATGGTGACATTGGATTTCATATGGACGCTACCCGTTAGGTATCGTCCTACCCAGAAACGCAAGGTGCCGCCGCCTTGTTCCGCAATCCAGTCGATGGCGAATTGGATGCTACGGGTGTTCATGGTCACGCCGTCGCTGCGGATACCGAACTTGGAGGCGTTGTAGGTAGGTTTTGGCTCTTGTGCGATGGCTTGGAGGGCCATCAGTAGGGAGAGGCAGAGGGTTAGGAGGTGTTTTTTCATATTATGTCTTACTATGTTGTTTTGCTAATGGCAGGGGTTAACACCGCCTGCTTAATGTCTGGCGCCCCTACGGGGCTGGGTTATGATATAATCTGACTGGCCCTAGCAAGCCCATGGGTTGCAAAGGTTGGTCTCTTTTGGGATGGTTCACATATATCCAGGTGGTCGGGTTCTCCTCTCGGCTGAAGGTCTTGAGGTAGTTGCCCATGGTGGTGGTCACGCGGACTTCAAGGTCGTTTTCGCCTTCTTGGAGGTAATCGGTGATATCGTAGATTCTACAACCAAAATACTGTACGCCAGCAGATTGTCCGTTAACGAATACTTCGGAAACACCTTCCACGAGGCCTAGATCCAGGATTGTAGAGACAGTGTGCACACCGTCTCTACCGCAGTTGATGGTTTTATGATAGATAATGGTTCCGCAGAAATGCTGGTACGCCTCGTTATCCTTTAGGTCGAACAGGGTGTCGAAATGTGCACTGATTGTATCATTTAAGAGGCTATGACACAGGGCCACATCCCAGTGGTCTGAGATGTCGATGGCGGGTAAAGTACCTGTAATGGTGTGGAGTGGTTGCCAGATTGGGAGGTCGATAGGCGTAGATTTTTCGAACACGACAAGTACCATCTCCACAGGACCCAAGTCAAAGGTGTAGCTGCCATCCTTGTTAAGAGGCAAGGCATAGCGTTTGCCCGTTTGCAAATCCCAAATCTGGGCTTGTCGCTTGTGGGTCAATGCTTTGCTGAAAGTGATTTTGGTTTGGTGAGCATTATAACGATGGCTGTTGCTCAATAGAATCATCTCGCTGCCGTCATCAGTGGTGTAGCGATTTTGCATCACATAGGAGTCTGGGCTTTCGATATCTAGGTAATGCGGCAGTTTAATTCCCCTAGCCTCCTTAAAAGGGGAAATCTGCCGCATTAGGCTGTCGTACCAAGGAATGAAGCCTTCTTTGGGTGGCTCTACGAAGACAAATTGTTCCTTGTGCTGCATCACCTTGTCCATAGTGGCCTTCACAAGGGAATCATTTTTTTGATGGTTGCCTGGCCTTCCTAACGATTGGTAAGGTATGGTGTCGATACAGACAATCTTGCCTCCTGTCTCCACGAAACGCAGCAATTGCTCGGCAGTTTCAGGGTGCAGGCTCTCCACATCAATAAGCATCAAAGTGTTGTATTTGCGCTTATTGAAACAGAGGTTACCTTTTTTTATGTTCGACTGGTTGATGATATTTTCGCTCACATAGTCCACGCCTCCACCGCATTTGTTGATGGCTTCCCAAATCAAGGTCTTGTAGGGCGCACGAGTGGTGTTGGGGAAGGGCTCGTTCTGCATCCCGATGGTGCTCCACATGTCGTTTTCGGGATTAAGGATGGCGATATCGGCGTAATATGTGCCATGTTGAAGGGCGTATGAGAGGCGTGCCTTGTAATCGTTGTAGTACTTGAAATACGGCCACCAGTTGTTGTTTTCGCTGTAGTAGGCACCATAGCGTACCCAGCCGGGGAAATTGGCTTCAAGATTAGGTGAATAGTTGAAGCCATGGAACACACTGTGGGTCATGCCCGACATAGCCGATTGGTCACCGCCGATTTTCAGTTGCTCAAGGCTCATATTAAAGACGGTGTAGGTGTTGGTCATCTCCTCGCAGCTGATGGTACGACTGTCGGCAAGATGTGCTGCCGATGACACAAACTTGTTGACCATGGTGTAGGCACGGCCACGGCGGTAGTCGGTTTCCGACATTTCCTCACCGGGTTTGTGTTTTAGCCAGTTGGTGGTCCACGATTCGCCCTCAGGGATGTCGTAGCCCATGGCATTCTCCAAGGGATAGAAGCCGCGACCGTAAGCTTGGGCACGGGCTTTTACTCCTAGTTGGTGGCACCAATCCAAATAGGTGTTGGTGAAGCGTTCCTGCATCAGCTGGGTCTTAAAGTCTTCGAAATCGTATCGCGCGCGTTGGATTTCTTGTTGGAAGGCTTCTGTGACAGGTATTACAGGGTCATAGTTGATTGCGCTGCCCATCGAGCCAATCTTGAAGAGGATAAAAGGCAACCATTCCGTGATGTCATAGCCGTAACGCTTTTCGAACTCCTCGGCCATGTCGGAGGTCCAGTTGGCGCCTTCGAGTTCCATACTGTCGGTAAAAAGGGCTCGGATGTTGCCTTTCAGCGGTCCGATTTGTGTCTCAATTTTGTCCGACATGTTGTAAAGGTAACGGTTGACTGCCTCGGTATTGAAATGGTCGAGCACGGGACCTGCTGCTCCTGGCGCGCCGTTGATGACCTCCAAGAAACTGTTGATCTTCACCAAGGTGGCCAAAGTGTAGTTTCCTTCTGGTACTTCGATGATGATTATACTGTCAACCGGCCTTTCGACAGGCTCAAGGACCTTGCTTTGCGTTGTCCAAATGGTAATCCCCTCATCAACACTTGAAGCTGGATTTGGATAAAGTTTCAGCGACATCAGCTCTTTGATGTTTCCCTTGTATGGCGAACTTACCTTGGGCATGGCTTTTTCGCAGATGCTGTCACGAATGATGGTCAGCGTTGTGGGTCCTGACACTGTCTCTGCGTAATTGACCACAATCTGCGCCCGCTCGTTTTCATTGAGGAACTCGGCTCCAAAAGGCCAGCCCGAGCCAACAAGTAGGTCGCAGGTAATGTCGAGTCGTTTTGCTTCATCGAAGCATACCTTGAGCATGTCAATCCACTCGGGGCTGAGCCATTGCAAAGAAGGTTTTCCGAGGCTGTCGCAGTAGGTAGGGAAGGCGATGGGGTTGATTTCCACCCCGCCGATGCCAGCCTCTTTCAAGAGGCGCATCTCGCGCACGAGTTCATCAGCCTCCACCTTGTCGCCGTTCCACCACCAGCGCACAAAGGGATGATATTCCGAGGTGGGTTGCTGAAACGCCTCGTATAGTTGCTCGGTTGTCAGTCCGTCGGTTTTCGGCTGGCATTGGTAGAGGACAAGGGCAAAGCCCAGTAGTAAGATAAGGAGTTTCAGCAGCTTCATTGTGTTAGGTGCATTGAAGCAGCAAATTTAGGAAAATAATTGAATTTCACGTTTTTCTCTTGCAATATCCAAGACTTTCCTGTTTTATAATTCTATGACAAGATCCGCAATTACAAATGCCGCTCGAAATCCATCCGTTCGTGAAGGATTCGAACGATTTCCACGCCATCTTCTACGAGAATGTAGAAAATCAGGTGTTTGTATATGTGATGACCATATAGACCTGGCATGATTTCCTGGTATTCCTTGTCCAAATAGGTAGGACGGTTTGCGATATCTTGACAGGCTTTTACCAGCTCGTGATAGTAAAAGTCAGCTTGGTCCTCTGACCAAGTCTCAAGCGTGTACAACCAGATGGAATCCAGGTCTTCTACCGCTTTGTTAGACAGGTGAAATTTAGCCATTACGACGGGCGGATTTCAGTTGTTTCAAATGTTCTTCGGGATCAAAGTCCTCGCATACTCCACTATCAATACCTTCTTGGATGGCAGCTCTCAAATACTCCATTTTCTTTTCTCTTTCCTCCAAAAGCCGAAGGCCTGCCCGGACTACCTCACTGGCATTGTTATATCTTCCGCAGAGAATGCTGTTCTGAATAAACTCCTCATAATGAGGACCCAAGGATGCTGTTACTGTTCTGCTCATAGTGATTTGTTTTATGCCGCAAATGTAAGAATATTTCTTACAACATAGGAAAAAAACTGAGTTTTTTCCAAAATCGATAAAAACCACAACTTTGGAAAAAACTCAAATTCTTTAAAGGTCTTATTAGAATACCATCACGGCACCACCGCCCTTGGCGAGATGCACTTTCACCTTGTTGCCCCACACTTGGGCTTGCTCTGACACATAGTCTTTGGCCACGCGGTTGGCGTTGGGACCATCGCGGAAGATGTGGCCCGACTTGGCGCCGAAGTTGGGCAGCACACCGAGGTCGATTTCAATGTCGCGTTCCTCCCAGTTGGTGATGGCGCCCACATACCAGTGGAAGTCCTTGCGGCGGGCGATGACGAGGTATTCGCCCACCTTGCCGTCGAGCACCACGGTCTCATCCCAAGTGGTCGGAACGGAAGCGATAAACTGGGTGCATTCCTCTTCCTTCATATAATTGCTCGGGCTGTCGCAGAGCATATTGAACGGGGACTCAAAGATTACATATTCAGCAAGTTGGCGGCAGCGCGTGCCTTGGCTCATCGGCTCGGTGTAGATGGCGGCAAAGTTGTTCTTGTTGGCGTTCTTCATTGCGCCTTGGGTGTAGTCGAGCGGACCGGCCAACATGCGGATGAAGGGGATGGTGACTTCGTTGGTGACGAGGTCGCTCTCGTTGTCCCACTTGGCTTGCTCGAGGCCATACACACCCTCATGGTTGAGCACATTGGGATAAGTGCGGTTGAGGCCTGTGGGCTTGTACGCGCCGTGGAAGTCGAT
>JAEEGJ010015223.1_pt1 | contig 17997 bp, 10 predicted proteins | sample 8958761 | NCBI WGS metagenome assembly JAEEGJ01 (sample SAMN16246546, study PRJNA631951) | gut metagenome | biome: gut microbiome; feature: rumen; material: RS-attached | host: Bos | place: Iran: Karaj | collected 2018-10
TTCGTGCGCGCTCAAACTCACCAGTGGCGTGGCTACCGCCATGCTCAGCGCCATGCTGGCCATGCAGCACAAGTATGTTTCCTCGCAAGAGGGCATCATCGACGACGATGTGGACCAGAGCATTCGCAACCTCACCGCAATCGGCAGCCGCGGCATGGATGTCACCGACCGCTTTGTGCTCGACATCATGACCCACAAGACCAAATAGCAACCAAAATTCCCTTTTTGGATTGTATTTGTGATAATTTTTTCACTTTTTTTGTGGTAACTGCAAGAAAAGTGTATATTTGCCGTCTAAATCATTATAAAAAAGAAAAGTTATGTCAACTTACACCATCACCAACCCCAAGAAAGTGACCACCAAGCGCGTACAGGAAATGAAACTGGCGGGCGAGAAGATAGCGATGATAACGGCCTATGACTTCACGATGGCCGGGCTTGTCGACAAGGCAGGCATCGACATGATTCTGGTGGGCGACAGTGCCTCGAATGTGATGCAGGGCAATGCCACGACAGTGCCCATCACCATCGACGACATGATTGTGTATGGCCGCACGGTGGTGCGCGCCGTGAAACGCGCTATGGTGCTGGTGGATATGCCCTTCGGCACCTACAAGGGCGACCCCATCGAGGCTCAACGCAATGCTGTGCGCATCATGCAGGAGACTGGTGCCGACGGCGTGAAGCTGGAGGGCGGCAGCGAGGTGCACGACAGCATTGAGATGATATTGCGCGCGGGCATTCCCGTGTGCGGTCATCTGGGCCTCACCCCGCAGTCGATTAATCAGTTTGGCTCCTATGTGACCCGTGCCACCGAGGAGGCCGAGGCACAGAAGTTGCTCAGCGACGCTGCAGCTTTACAAGAGGCTGGTTGCTTCACCATTGTGCTTGAAAAGATTCCTGCTACGCTTGCCAAGAAGGTGACCGAGCGGCTCACCATCCCCACCATTGGCATTGGCGGCGGCAAGTATTGCGACGGCCAGGTGCTGGTGCTGCACGACATGCTGGGATTGAACACCGACTTCAAACCCAAGTTCCTGCGTGTGTATAACAACCTGGCTGAGCAGATTATCGACAGCGTGGGCAATTATATCATTGATGTGAAGGACGGATCGTTCCCCAACGATGACGAGCAGTATTAACTTTGCTTCGCAAAGGGTTTAGGGTTTAGAAGTTTAGGGTTGAGAGATATTCCCTAAAGACACAACTTTAAACACTAAATCCAAAGATTCGACGCTCTAAACACTCAACATTCAACACTAAACTCAAAAACTATGTATAGAGGCAAAAGAACATGCAAGATCCTGAAGGAAATCAGGCAAGAGATAGCGCGCGCCAACGACATATCGCTGGTGACGAGCGAGTGCCGCTATCAGGGCGACTGTGCCGGTACCTGCCCCAAGTGCGAGGCCGAGGTGGCCTATCTGGAGCAACAGTTGAGCATGCGCCGCATGGCTGGCAAGGCAGTGGTGCTCAGTGGTTTGGTGGCTAGTTCATGGATGGTTCCTCTTGCATCGCAAGCCAGTGAAGGGGTTGATGTGCTGACGAATAAACAACTGAATGCGCTGAAAGTCGATTCTGTGCCAAAACAAATTGAATTATCTCCAGTGGGAGATGTTCCAAAGCAAAAGAGACACGAAAGAGAAGAGATTTATGGCAGCATATATGAACCAATGCCTACTTATCCAGGTGGCGATGCTGCTTTAGTTACAGAATTAAGTGATAATTTTATAGTACCAAAAGATACAGAATATCGAAATGGTAAGGTCACGGTGGTTGTGAAGATTGAAATTATGGAGGATGGGAGCATTGGAGAGATAAAGGTTGTTCGTGGTGTAAATCCTGAGGTTGATGCTGCTGCGATAGAAGCCGTCAAAAAATTAAAGCGATTTAATCCAGTCAAAATAAAAGGTGAAGCAGTAAAAGATTGGCTCACGGTTCCCGTAGTAAAAGAGCAAAAAATAAATAACTAAACCACAAAAATCAAAACATTATGTATAGAGGCAAAAGGACATGTAAGATCCTGAAGGAAATCAGGCAGGAGATAGCGCGCGCCAACGACATATCGCTGGTGACGAGCGAATGCCGCTATCAAGGTGACTGTGCCGGCACCTGCCCCAAGTGCGAGGCCGAAGTCGCCTACCTGGAGCAGCAGCTGAGTCTGCGCCGCATGGCTGGCAAGGCAGTGGTGCTCAGTGGTTTGGCTGCAGGTGCGCTGGTGCTGGGCGGTTGCAAGGGTGGAAGCGATAAACCAACCCCGACTACTGCCAGCAGTTCAGCAAGCGCCACAAGAACGGCTGGTGCCGTTGAAATGGATCCGGAATCGTGCAATGAGGGTTCATCGTTCTTCAGAAATTTCCTGGGTTTAGATGGAGATGAAAGAGGTCAGTTACAAGGCGAAGTTGGCCCTGGCTTCGACCCAGACCCAGCAGGAAACGGTGAAGGTGAAGGCGAACTGGAGGGCGATGTTTACATAGAACCCCAACCCTTGGAGGGCGAGGTGCCTTACACTCCTGAGGATACGGTTGGATAATTGTTTCTGTTGCCCCTAATGGGGCTAAGGTTTTGTATTTTGCATTGGTTACAGGGGTTCCGCCTTCGGCTCTACCCCTGCCTCTTTTCACATATCCCTAACGGGATTTCACAATCTCTAATCCCTCAACCCTAAACACGGAGCGAAGCGTAGTAATCTAAACCCTAAACTCTCAACCCTAAACACTAAACCTTAAGTTTCGGATGATACCGAAACTTGAATATGTTAGTGGGCGTCGAGCCAGTTGGCACCGGTGCCGTGGCTGGCGGTGAGCTGTACGCCGCCATGGTAGGCATTCTCCATTTCGTGGGTCACGATGCGGGTCACCTGTTCGAGTTCGCTGGGCAGTACATCGAAGTTGAGTTCGTCGTGCACCTGCAGAATTATCTTGGACTGGATGCTTTCGGCCTCAAAACGCTGGTGGATGCGCACCATGGCCAGCTTGATGATGTCGGCAGCGGTGCCCTGGATAGGCGCGTTGATGGCGTTGCGCTCGCTGAAGCTTCTCACCACAGCGTTGCGGGAGTTGATGTCGGGCAACATGCGCCGGCGACCGTAAAGCGTTGTCACATAGCCTTTCTCGCGAGCCTGGGCGATGCTGCGGTCGATGTAGTCACGCACCTGCGGGAATGTGGTGAAGTAGCCGTCGATGAGCATCTTGGCCTCGTCACGAGGAATATTCAGCCGTTGAGCCAGACCGAAGGCGCTGATGCCGTACAGGATGCCGAAGTTGGCCGTCTTGGCCTTGCGACGCTCGTCGCTGGAGACCTGCTCCAGCGGCTTGTGGTAGATGCGGGCGGCGGTGATGGCGTGGATGTCGTGATCGTTGGCAAAAGCGTCGAGCATGGTCTTGTCGTGGCTCAGGTCGGCCACAAGTCGCAGCTCAATCTGCGAATAGTCGGCGCTGAAGAACACGTTGCCGTCGGCGGGAATGAACGCGCGGCGAATCTCCTTGCCGTCGTCGCTGCGCACGGGGATGTTCTGCAGGTTGGGATTGGTCGAGGACAGGCGCCCTGTGGCGGTCACCGTTTGGTTATAGGTCGTGTGGATGCGTCCTGTCTGCGGATTGATGAGCGCGGGCAGTGCGTTGACGTAGGTCGATAACAGTTTGCGGATCCCCCTCAGTTCCAGAATCTTGTCCACGAGCGGATGGCGGTCGCGCAGCTTGAGCAGGATGTCCTCGGTGGTGCTGTATTGTCCGGTCTTGGTTTTCTTTGCCTTGGGGTCGATTTTCAGGTGGTCGAAAAGCACCTCGCCGACTTGTGCCGGTGATGCCGTGTTAAAGGGCAGACCTGCCAACTGGTGGCATTCGGCCTCGAGCTTGTTCATCTGCTCGGTGAGGGCTACCGAGTATTCGCTCAGCGCTTTCACGTCGATGCGTGCGCCAGCCAGCTCCATGCTTGCCAGCACTTTGACCAGCGGCAACTCAATGTCGGTCAACAATTTGTCCAGGCCTTGCTCTTTCAACCGCTTGTCGAGCACTTCGGGCAGTTGCAGGGTGAGGTCGGCGGCTTCACACGTCCATCGGGTAATGGCTTCGGGCGATAACTGTCCGGGCTTGAGCTGGTTGCGCCCTTTGGGCCCGAGGAGGCTCTCGGGTGTGATGGCGGTGTAATGCAGCAGTTCGTAGGCCATTTCGGCGGTCGAGTGGCCACGTTCAGGCTGCAGCAGATAGTGGGCGATGGCGGTGTCGTAGTAGGGTGCGGTGAACTTGATGCCGTGGCGGTCCAGGACGACCATCAGGCGCTTGATATCGCTGCTCACGATGCATGCCTTGCCCTCGAAGAGCGGTGCCAACGCGCGCATCATGTCCTGCTTGTCATCACACTTGACGTAGGTTGCCTCGTGGATGCGTGCACACAGGGCGATTCCCATGACCCTGAATTGCATGGAGCTGTCGCCAGATCCCAGCAGGCTGACAGACACACGCGGCTGATCCTGCAGGTCGCTGACCAGCGCGGCGGCCTCGATGGGCGTGTTGACAAGGTTGTAGTTGTGGACCACGTTGTCGAGGGTCTTGTAGCTGGGGGCTGCAGGTGCAGCGGGCTGCTCGGGCTCGGGATTTTCCATGTCAAACAGCGATAGTTGCTGTCCTGACTTGGGGCGGGCTTTTACTGCTGGAGTGACGGGGGCCGTTGCCGATGCAGGGGTTGCGGGATTTTGCGCCTCAGCATTGGGAGCGTCTTTCAAGTCGGCATTGGCCTCGCCGCCGTCGATGAGGCGCTGGGTGAGGGTGCGGAACTCCAGCTCGGTGAACACATCGCGCAGGGCGTCCATGTCGGCAGGCTCTCGTTGCAGGGTGTCGGCATCGAGGGTGACAGGCACATCGGTGATGATGGTGGCCAGCCACTTTGACAGGCGAATCTGTTCGGCGTTCTCCTCAATTCGTTGCTTCTGGACTCCCTTGAGCTCGTCGGTGTGTTCCAGCAGATTCTCGATGGATCCGAACTGCTGGATGAGTTTCTCGGCGTTCTTGGGTCCCACGCCAGGGCAACCGGGGATGTTGTCGGCGCTGTCGCCCATCAGTCCCAGGATGTCGATGAGTTGGGTGGGTGTCTGGATGCCGTACTTGGCTTTGACTTCCTCGACGCCCAGGATTTCCTTCTTGAGCGGGTCAAAGACCTTGATGTTGGGCGTCACCAGCTGCCCGAAGTCCTTGTCTCCGGTGACCATATAGGTGAAGAATCCCTGCTGCTCGGCCTGGTGGGACAGGGTGCCGATGACGTCATCGGCCTCAAAGCCCTCAATCTCAAAAATGGGGATGCGGTAGGCCTGCAGGATGCGCTTGATGTAAGGCACGGCAACGAGGATGCCCTCGGGCGTCTTCTCGCGGTTGGCCTTGTAAGGCTCGTAGCTCTCGTGTCTGAAGGTCTTGCCGCCCGGCGGATCAAAGCACACGGCGATGTGCGAGGGCCGCTCACGCTTAAGCAGGTCCTGCAGGGTGTTGACAAAGCCGAACACGGCCGACGTGTCGATGCCCGTCGAGGTTACTCGCGGACTGCGAATCATCGCATAATATGCCCTGAAGATGAGTGCATAGGCGTCCAGCAACAGCAGTTTCTTGTTCGTTTCCATATCGATGGTCATTTTTTATCAAGGGCATAAAGATAGTCATTTTTTGCTTTTTATTTCGATGTTTTTTGTTTTTTGGGGCATTTTAGGGCCCAAAATCAATTTTACTCTTAAAAATGGTGGCTCTAACGGGAATTTTTGCTAATTTTGCAGGCTATGGCAATATCGTTGACACATATCCAAGAGCAACTGAGGCCTGAACTTGACGCCCTCAATCAGATTATCGCTACCACCTTGACCAGTGGCAGCGAATTGACGAATAACATCGTGACCTCTTATCTCAAGAACAAGGGAAAGATGTTGAGGCCCATTGTGACCTTGTTGAGTGCCAAGTTCTTTGGCGGCATCAACGAGAAGGCGCTGCAGGGTGCTGCGGCGCTCGAGATGTTGCACAACGCCTCGCTCATCCATGACGACGTCATCGACGAGGCCACCGAGCGGCGCGGCTTGCCCACCATCAACAATGTGTGGAGCAACCATGTGGCAGTGCTCGTGGGGGACTTCTTTGTGACTGGCGCCTTGCGCTGCGGAGTGGCCACGGGCGACGCTCGCATCTTGAGCGCGCTGGCCGATATGGGCCAAGACCTCTCCTTGGGCGAGATTGACCAGGTGGACATCGCTCGTAACCACAATATCGACGAGGCCACCTATATGGAGATCATTCGTGCCAAGACGGCGTCGCTGTTCGAGTGCTGTGCCGTTGTCGGCGGATATGCCAACGATGCGCCGCAGACGGCAATCGACGAGTTGCGTCGTTTCGCCCGTTTGCTGGGCATCTGCTTCCAGATCAAGGACGACACGTTCGACTACTACAACGACCCCATCATCGGCAAGCCCACAGGCAACGATCTGCGTGAGGGCAAAGTCACCCTGCCGCTTATCTATGCTTTGGGTCGCACCGATTTGCCCGAGCATGACGAGATGCTGGCGCTGGTCAACAAGGATGAACCCTCGAGTGAGGACATTGACCGCCTGATAGAATTTGCCAAGCGCGCCGGCGGCATTGAGTATGCCCACAAGGTGATGGCCGACTTGCGCGATGAAGCCAGTGCCATCCTTTCTCCCTATCAGCCCGACGAGACGATCGACCAGTTCAGGGAGATTTTCGACTATGTCATCGAACGTAAGCTTTGAGACGGTTAACTGTTACAGTTGACAGTTCACTCTTCACCAGAAAAAGTATTGTTGCAGGCATTTTTAATAGCAGGACGTGTCGAGGCTGGCTGTGATGAGGCCGGTCGCGGATGCCTTGCCGGCCCTGTGACGGCTGCTGCGGTGATTCTGCCCCCTGATTTCCACAACGACTTGATTAACGATAGCAAGCAGCTCACCGAGCGGCAGCGCGAACGGTTGCGGCCCGTCATCGAGCGTGAGGCCGTGGCTTGGGCTGTGGCGATGGTGTCGCCGCAGGAGATTGACCGCATCAACATCCTGCGTGCCAGCATCACTGCCATGCACCGCGCTCTGGATCAGTTGAGTGTGCGCCCCGAGGGCATCCTCGTTGATGGCAACCGCTTTTTCCCTTACCATGACATTCCCCACACCACCATCGTCAAGGGTGACGGCAAGATGCTGAGTATCGCTGCTGCGTCAATTCTTGCCAAGACCCACCGCGATGAGCTGATGCGCCAGTTGGACAAGGAGTATCCTCAGTACGGCTGGTCTCGCAACAAGGGCTATCCTACGCCCGACCATCGTGCCGCCATCGCCCAACACGGCGTCACGCCATATCACCGACACACATTTCAGCTATTGCTTCAACCCACGTTGTTCTGATGCGGGCTCGCGGTGTATGGGTGTAATGCGGGCTTTCGCCCGCAGTGTATGGGTGTATCATGCAGGTAAATGTTGGTGCATAAAAAAAAGACAGGGCCTCGTTATGAGGTCCTGCCTTTTTTTAGGAATCTATCTGATTAGTTGGGCCAATTGCCGGTCAGCAGATAGTCTATCAGGCAGGTAACGTCGTCGATAGAAATGCCGCCACTCAGGTCACTGTCAGCAGTTGCAGGAGCCTCAGTGCCTTGCAGCAGGATGTCGATCAGAGCGGTAACGTCGTCGATGCTTACAACTTCGTCCTCGTTAACGTCGCCACGCAGACCAGCGGGCTCAGCCTTAGCCTTGAAGATGTAAGCGGGAGTCTGAACGCTGCTGCTCTGAGCATAGCAGGAGAACAGACAACTGCCATTGTTGTAATTGTAGCGCAGGTAGTTGCGATCGTTGGTGCCCTGGAATGCGATAACAGGAGCTCCGTCAATGGTGATTGTAGCATTGGCATTGCCATCGGCATCAACCTCGTCCTCAACCCTCATATGATTCTTCTTGTTGGTAGTGCTGTTGCCAGCGGCCCAGAGGTAGCCCTCAGCGGCCTTAAGGTTCCAGTATTCACCGTTGGCCTCAAGAGTGATGACGTTAGCCAGAGCGGTGGTCACAGTATTGTCAACAACAGTTACTTCTACTGCAGCGAAGTTGCTGTAATATTCGCCACGGTAATCAGCCATAGCGTAGGGCTTGCCATAATCTGCACTAGTGGTATCGGCGCAGAAACCAACCAGGATGATCTTATCGCCATCGGCGAGCTCATTGACGTCTGTTACCAGGGTATAGGTAACTTGAGTGGCGGGATCTACCTTGGTGTAAGTAGCGCTAACAATGCCACTCTCTACATTATCCTTAACGGCCTTTGCATAGACGGTGGTGGTCTCGGTGATATTCAGAGGCTCGCTGTAGTCGTTCCAGGTTGCTTGCTCGTCGGTGCTGTACTTAATGGCAGCGCCTTCCTCGGCAGTGATGGTTACTTCTACGCTCTCCTCAAAGTCGCAAGAAGCGGGAGTGATAACGGGATCAACCACGAATGCACCCTGGATGTCGATGATGGTCAACTGCAGGTTATCGTTGTAAGTGCTAACGGCGCCAATAACAGTATAGTTGCCTTCAGTGGTGGGAACATCAACATCGTTGAACGTTTTGTACATGGCCATGGTGTTGCCATTAACCAGCGTAGCGGTGACATTCTTGCCATTAACAGCAAAGCTCTTGACATTCAGTACCTGAACATAGGCATTGATCATGTTGGCATCCAACGCGGTAATAGTCTGGATGGCAGCAAGCTCAGTATTGTCATTACCGCTGTCGGCAAGGCCGGTAGCGTTAACGTACTCCATCAGGCCATTATAGATGCTCGTTTTGGCGCTCCAAGGCTGAGCAAGAACAGTACCGGGCTCAAAGGTGGGATTCTCACCGCCATTGGTGTTGCCATAGATGAGGCCATAGCCGCTGTTGTCACGTAGCCACAGGTAACCATTCTTCTGGAAGGTAACAACGGCATTACCAATGAAGGCAAATTCAACATTGCCATCCAGTTCGTTAACATCATTCAGCTCTTCGTAACCGGTCACTGGCTCAACCTTTGTATAGGTTGCGCTGACTGTTGCGCTCTCGTTCTCACCCTTGACAGCCTTGGCGTGAACCGTGGTGGTCTCGGTGATATTGAGGGCCTGAGTGTAAGCCGTGAATTCACCATCGTTGAGGGCATACATGAGGGTTGCGCCTTCCTCATTGTTGATGATCTCAACGCTCAAGCTCTCTTCGAAGTTTTGAGAAGCGGGCAGTGTGGGTGCAGCAACGGTAACAATGGGAGTAGAACCGCCGTCAACATAGACGTGGATCTCGGAAGCGCGAGTCTGAGCGCTTGCACTGAAGGCTACAGAGGCAGCCTCACCGACCCAAGTACCAGCGGCACCATTGATGGTCAGCGTGCCGGTCTCGGTTGACAGGTTGCTGATGGGCCTGCTGTTGTCGGTGTTAACAAACTCAATCATGGTGATATTGCCCACGGTAGAGCTGATGGTCAGAGTAGCACCGCTATAGATACGGTAGTTTTCGGTGTAAACGGTACCGTCGCTACAGTTGATGGTGATGCCATTCTTTACAATGGTCCACTCGGCACGCGTAGTGCTGCCATTACCCTGGTCCTCGCTGCTCTTGAAGACGATAGGCTCGTTAGCGGGAGTCTCGCTCTTGGTGTAGGTAGCGGTAACAACGTTGCTCTCAACATTGCCGAGGACAGCCTTGGCGTAAACCGTGGTGGTCTCGGTGATGGTGAAGGGCTCGGTGTACTCGTTCCAGACCAGACCATCGGTGCTGTAATTGATGGTAGCACCACCAGTGGTGCAGCTCAGGCTGATTTCCTGTGAGTCGGTGAACATGGCACCGTCAGCAGGGGTGAACACGGGATCTGCAACAGTGATAACTACCTCGCCACCCATGATTACCTCAATCGAGGCAATGCGGGCATGACCAGTAGTGCCGCCACGGGTGATGGTGAAGTTCTGGGCATTACCGGTCCAAGTGCCGGTAGTACCATCCTCTACATAGGTACCAGCGTCAACGCTGCAGGTAGCAGTGCTGTTCATCGTGTTGGCGGTACCGGTGAAGGTGAAAACAACCTCGGTGATGTTGTCGCCATTGGAAGCGATGTTCAAGGTGTTGCCTCCATACATGCGTGCTGACGCGCCGTTCTCATACCACCTAGTCGGGTTGTTGTTGGTGCCCTTGTTAAAGGTCAACGTCACGCCGTCCTTCTGAACTGTGGTCAGCTCAGCTTGGTTCTCGTAACCTGTGGTAAAGTCAAAGGTCACAGTCGTGGCAGCCCAAGCTGACATGGTCAGCAGGGCTAACGTGAGGAGAGAAAATAATTTCTTCATAAAACGTTTAAATGAATGAGTTAATGAATTATGTTAATAAACAAAAATGTTCATTTTGAGTACTTTAGCAAGTAGAGGTCCGTTTCATGCCGCAAAGGTAGTTACTTTTTTAGGATTGTGCAACACTTTAGCGGTAATTTATTGTCAGTATCGAGGAGGCAAACAATTCTCACTTGTGCAGGTGTTTTTCCTTCCCCTCTTTTTCGGCGCTCGTCGGTCTATGTCGTGACTGCTGGCAGGGGTGCAAAAAAAAAGAGGGTGCGCTGTCGGCAGCGGGCCCTCTTTCTTACTGTGGTTATGAAAAGTTACTATCCTTTTCTCAAATTAAAGATAAAGTATAAAGAATCAATTCTTCTTTATTATCCTTTCCGGTTCCTGGCCTCTGGCCCTTGATGGACCAGAGACCGTGAATCCGAAAACATCTAGTTTAGTGCAACACCTTGGTGGTGCTGACAGTGCCGTCGCTGTAGCGGGTAACAACAATGTTGATACCGTCGAACGGCTTGTCGCTCTTCATACCCTGAGCGTTGTAATAAGTGCGGCCAACAACCTCACCAGTTACAATGAACTCATGAACATGGGTTGAAGGATCACCAGGCTTCTGGCCGGGAGACTCAGAACCGTTACCGGGACGGTCGGGACCATCGCCTGCGCGGGTGTTCCAGCCGGGCGTCATGTAGTAGAAGCGTACATAAATCATCAGATCGTCCTTGGTCAGATTGAAGGGTGCACCGAACTTCATGTTGCCCTCGTAATTGCCTTCTTCGTCGATATCCTTTTGGAACTTCAGGTCTGTGCTCCAGGTGCCGCTGTTGTTGTAGAAGCTGCCGACGCAGTACTTGCCCTCGATGGCGCCGCCGTCAGCCAGACCGACGCGAACCTGCTGACCATTCTCGTTGGTCTCATATACAGGCACAAACTTGCGCAGGCCTTCACCCTCAACGAACACGCGGAACATGTAGGGCTCGTAGTCGATGTTGCTAACGGTAGTCTTGGGCAAATAACCCTGTGCACTCACGCCCAGGAAGTACAGCGTGTACAACTGGTCGTCAACGGTCCAGCTGGTTGACGGGTTGGGTGCTTCATTAGGAGTACCTGCATTGATGACCTGCTTCTCCAGTTCAGGATCTCCCTGAATTATTACCTGACCAACACCGGTTTTCCAGATGGGACCACCATATGTGTTGTCCAAACCGTCGAGCTCGAAGTAGCGGCGATCGAGACCCCAGGTCGATACCGAAGGAGCATAGGTGAAGAAGTTGTTCTCGTTATACTTACCATAGACATAGTCGTCAACGAAATAGTGGTGGATGTCGGCGGGGCAGGTCTGCTCGAACTTAGGCTCACTGAGTGCGCCACTGAACATCTCCATATAGCTACCGCTGGTCATCTGCTGTAGCTGAGTGAGCCAGCTACCATTCTCATCAGGATCACCGTTAGCCTTACCCTGCATCTGGTTGTACAGGATGAAAGGATCACTCTCGCGCAGATCCATAGTCACGTCGGCGCTGATGATATCCATCTCCAGACCAGCATCGAGGTCATTGTCGATGTCAGCCTTAGTGTGGTTACCGTGAACCTCTACCTGAGTCTTTTGGATGTCAACATCTACGGTACCCGTCTTCTTGTTAGTAGGCTCGTAGCGAAGGATGTAGTAGTAGGTGTCGGGATGGGTGTTGTCATCCTTAACCGTTTCCTTGAGCTGATCGACGATGGGCAGATTACCCAGACGCAGATTGTCGCCCTCGATAACGGGAGCCACACCACCAACGGGCCTCTCGTAAGTGATGTCGTCAATCAAGACACCAAAGACGTTGTTAGAGTAGTGACGGATAGCGAAGTACTTGGTGCCAGTGGGCAGATTAGCCGAACGCTGGGTCCACGTTAACGTAGCGTCAGCAAAAGTCTTCAACGAGGTGAAGCTTGAGGGATTGTTATCGGTTGATGAAACAAGCACCTCATAAAGCTCGTTACCATATGAGGAAGACAAAGTGCGTTCCCAGAAGGTGATGGTCTGTTCATTTCCGCTTAACAGGGGCGAGATTAGCCAGTGGTCAGCATCTACAGCAGGACTGGTTTCATCATCGGGATCCTCGGGAACCGGGCAGATTGATTCCAGATACTGATCACCGTTATAGGCGGCAATGCCGTCTCCTGCAACTGATGGGTTATAAACAAACCAAGCGTGAGGTTCACCTTCGTTAGTGAAGTCTGTACCATCGACACCCCAAACTTCGGCACCGGTGGAGTCGTAGAGTCTCCATTCGCCAAATACACCATAATGATTAGTGGCGGTGATACCACCAGTCGAGAATGGCGGGAACATGCTCTGGTCCTCAAAGCCCTCGGTAACAGTCTCAACTTCGCCGGCGCGCATGGGTGCGTGCTTAGCGTTTGTCGAGAGGCTCCAGGTGTAGGTGCTGGGTGAGGTGGCATTGTTGTCAAGTGTCTTGGACTCATCGTTGACGGCTACCTTGGCAACGGAACTACCGTCACCGTAGGCCACGATTTCTACGGTCACGTTGGTGTAGTTGCTGTTGTTCAAGATGCCGGGGATAGCGATGTATCCACCACCTTCGAGGTAATAGTCACCAGTGACGTTATACTTCTCCCACTTTGAACCAGGTGACAGAATCCAGTTGCTAGGCAGGCTGGTCTGTGAGGATGTCCAAGTGTTGCCGGTGATGTTAGAGCCGTTGTTCTTCACCCTGATAGACTTGAAGTTGGCAGCATAGCCGTTGGGTTGGATGACGATGTCACCGTTACCACGGACGCGCACGTAACCCTGATCGGGAATACCCATGACGCTACGCTGGTAATAGTCGCTAGGATAGGGATATTCGGGTTCCAGAATGTTCTGGTCTACCATGTCAGTAACTGTGCCATCGTCATCGTAGGTCACGGTGTAGTGAACCTGCGTTTCGCTCGGGTTGTCGAAAGTCAGGGTAGCGACCTTCACCTCGCCTTGATTTATGTTGTCCCAGCGATAGAGGTTGAACGTGTTCATGCCGCTGGTGACTTTCGTCAAGGTCAGACCGTTGAATACGTCGTTATCCACATGCAGGAAGTTGCGGTACCAGTTAGCACGGTCAGCTGCCACATAGTCGCTCTCGTGATGGTCGAGCTTCAGAATCAGGAAGTCGTCCCAACCGGGGATGGTCACACCATCCACATTACTCCAAGCGATGAAAGCGGGATGGTCGGTGTCGTCGGGGGTACCCATGACGATATAGTCGATGGTGTAGCTATGTTCAAATTGCTCAACATAGTAAACGAGTGTTGTCAAACCGGTCTCACCATCGGTGTTGGTATAACCCTCGACAACGAGTTTCTGCCTCTGGCCATTTTCGTCATAGTAATAGACGGTGTAGGTCTGGGGCACGTTGTGGCCCGACATCTCATTCAGTGATGAAACCCAAGTCAAGGTCACCTTATAGTTGCGGTTACCCTCCTCATAAACGTAGGCCACTGGGTCGGCCTCGGCATGCAGAGTGATCTTGTAGATACCCACCTTGGGGGCATACTTGGGATTATACTGTGCATAATATGCTGACCAGACACCTGCTCCACTATTATAGGTCTGCAGATTTCCATAGTTATCGTAATATTGATAGGGCACGAAGCTGCGACCATCAACATACTGGCGGTTGTATCCATTAATCGTTGCAGGATTCCACCACTGAGCCAGACGGTAGTCGGGGATAAAGAAGTTCATACCCGACATTGCGTAATAGGTCTCGCCAGTGTTACCTGACATCGAGAACTGGTGGCCGTTCTGGATAACTGAAGCACAGTCGTGGACGATGTCATAGACGCTACCCTCGTTCATTTTGCTGTAGAAGTTGTCGATCTGGTCACCAGCGCCACCAGCAGTGGGGCTGAACTCCTCAAACATTTGCTTAAAAGCGACTTCCTCACCAATATAACCAGGGTAGGTACCGTAGTTGATCCAGTAATTCACACGGTCTGCTTTCTTACGGGCCTGACCCTTGCTGAGGAAGAAGAACTTATTGTAACGGCCATCGCAGTTAAACACAGTACCACGGGTGTAGTCGCCCTGAACACCGATAAGCAGACCGTCGGTGAGCAGCTTCACCTGATCGATGGTCTTGCCAATCCAATCGATGACTTCAGCCTTGGAATAGAACGAGCAGGAACCAAGGTATGACTTCGGCTCATCATAAATATCGGCATCGTTCTTTACCGAAACAACCAGAGCGGTATAGCCCTCACGCTCGGGGGTGTAGCTGCCGTCTGCAGCCAGGGTCTCAGTACCTGTGATGGTCCATCCATAATCTCTGAGGGCTTGTACGACAGTTGGGGTATAATCAAGTTTGTCAAGGGTCTTAATCTCACTGGGTGTGTAGGGCGTCTGGGTGAAGCCGTTGCATGAAATAGTATTTGTAGAATTCTCATCATTACAAGCAGTCACAACAACCCTTATGCTACGGTAGTTGCCGCTGCTAAATTGACTGGAAGGAATCGTGACTCTTCTGTTACCACCATAATTGTTGAAGTAGCAGAACTGATTGGTGTTTGACATTTGGAGGGTGCCTGATACGGTCCAACCTGTTGCATTGGCAATGTCAGTGCCATTGTCAACGGCAGTCCATTGCTTGATGATTTGACCATCGCCAATCAGGTAAATAGCGCTAAAATTAACATAATTTCCGCTAAAATTGATGATCAAGTCGTTGTTGGGCACAGCGGTATAGGAAGCACCAATGTCCCAACCGCCACCGATACCGCCGTAATAGACGGGATCCACTCGGGTGGGGAACGAACTCAGTGCCAAATCAGTGGCATTCCAAGCACTATATGAGGGGCCGGGAAATGCCGGGTTCATATAGACAAACCTTAACAGTTCATAGATTTGCTCGGGTTTAGTAGCCACGTCAGTGGCCTTGCTGGTGTGGGAGCCTTCGGCATCGGTCCACGTGTACGTCAAAGCTTCAGCTTCGGAAGCTGTCAGCGTGACCATGTCAGTGTAAGCGCGGTCGGCACGCAGGGGGCCGTTCTTGCTCACGCTGGCTTTAGTCAGCGACTGAGCATACGCGCTACTTGACCATCCTACTGCCAGGAGCAGGACAGCCATTAAAAATGTTAGTTTCTGTCTCATAATATCCACAAATTTAAAAATATAGTATTAAAATTTTAAGTTGGTTTTCCATCATGATGCGATGCTCATCGCGATAGGAAGGCGGTGGCATGCGGCGTTTTCACCTGGTTTATCGCAACCTGTGCAAATACATCTGGAGGACATTTGCTTGTTCATCATCCTGGTGCTTGCTTGATTCCTATCGTAATGATTAGTTACATTAAAGTATGCAAAATTACGGCTATTTTTTATAATGAGCAAGTTTTATGTCAAAAAAACGCCTTTCTTGCATTTAAATCACGTATTAGACACATTATTTGGCATGAGGTTTAATGCCAAAGACAGTAATGGTTAACAGTTAACAGTTAACGGTTTAGAGTGGGAACTTGACAAATTTAGGGACTAGGGACTAATAAATCGAAAGGATCTCGATGGCGCGGTCGAGGATGGCATCGTGGGCGCGGTCCTGCTCGTCCATGTCCACCCGCACGTCGGGTGCCACGCCAAATTCCGTGAGCCGTCCCTGGGCATCCATGACGGGGCAGGACGAGAAGCGCACGCGCCACCCGTTGGGCAGCTCGCTGGTGAACGGCAGTCCGCAACCGCCGCCTGTGGTGTCGCCCACGATGGTGACGTTATCCAGCGACTTCATGATGGACACGAAATTGTTTGTCGCGCTGAAGGACCCGCGGTTGGCCAGCACCACCACTGGCTTGAGGTAATGGATGTGGTTTTTCGTCGGTTCGAAATAGTAAGGGTAGGGTTCACTCAAGTCGTTGTGCCCCTTGCCCGTCTTGTGGCGGATGTATCCCGCCAGAGTTTTCTGGTCGATGAATCGCGAGACGAGTTTCTCGACGTTTGTCAGCAGGCCACCGCCGTTGTCGCGCACGTCGATAATCAGGCCGTCGGCGGTGTTGAGGTAGCTCAAAATCAGGTCCAGATTGCCCTCGCCGATGCTGGACGAGAACGACCCGTAGTACATGTAGCCGTAGTTGCTGGACAGGATCTGGTACTTGATACCTGAGGCCATCTTGTAGTCAAAATTCAGATAGTGCTGGTCGATGATGCGCTCGTCGTAGTTCACCGGCCATTGTTCCCACACCCAGTAGCGCGACACATCGTGGTTAGCGATGAGGTTGGTGTGACCGTCACGCAGCTCCTTCAACATGTCACCACACACGTCAAACAACTCTCTGTCGGTCATCTCGTTAGACACCAGCTTGCGATAACGCCTGTGCACCTCGTTCCAGTCCACCTGCTTGTAGTCAAAGAAGCTGTAATGCTCGTCCATGATGGTCCATAGCGCCTCGAAGTTGCCCACCTGATCCTGCTCGAACTCATCCTGCTCGGCGCATCCCCAACACAGCATAGAAACCACAAAGATAAAAGGAAGAAAATAAGTACAATAAATACTATGGCATCCGCACTCTTTTTTCAATGCGAATTTTACCAATTTAGCCATTAATAATAGACAATTCGTGAAATTAGCGTAATTCGCATCAGCTCTGCAGGATATGAATCTGGATAGCATTGTCATTATTGCATTTATTGTTTTCTTTTTACAGGTTGATGCCGAGGACTAGGGAGTGGGTGAAGTCGTGGACGTGGAGGTTGTTGACGGTCCAGTGCTCCAGACGGTTACGGTAGCCCAGGTGCAGGATGGTCTTGCCCAGGTTGAAGTCGGCACCCACATAGTTGGTCATGTCGAAGCGGTTGCCCCACCAGCCCAAATGGGCCAGATTCTTGTGGTTGCCCAGGTAAATCTCGTAGTAACTCTCGTCATACTCGGGCGCGAAGAAGACACCAGCCACAGGCAGCTGCAACTGGTAGCGCAGGGTGATGGGCTTGCGCCCCAGACGGGTGTTGAACCAGGCCATACCCGTTGCGCCCAGATTCCAGTGAGCCCTGACGGTGACGGGGTTGTTGCTGTTGACGGCATCATAGACGATGCCCGCGCGCAATTGCGTCATGGGTCCGGCCGAGAAGCCCAGCCGCGGGTGGATTACCCCCAACCAGGCGTGCTGCATGTTGAACGAGATGTCGCCCATGACCTTGTGCAACTCGTTGTTCTGGGCCGGGTTTTCCACATAGTTGTAGTCGGCGCCCACAGCCAGTTGCCATAGCCACCTATAGTGATTGACCCAGCGAGTGGCCTCGATGGAGAGGCCCATGTCAAGGCCGTCGTAGGTGATGGGAGTGAGGTAGCTGTCGTGAACCGAGGCATAGCCCGCGTCGAGCATGAGCATCGACTGGTTGGGCAGCATCGCCGATCCGGGTATGTCAGCGGGTTCGGCCGCAACGCTCAGGCTGCAGCACAGCAGTAAAATAAAAGGAAGACAATAAGTACAATAAGTACTATGGCATCCGCGCCGTTTTTTCAATGCGAATTTCTCGAATTTGACCAATTCCACGAATTTTGAAAACAAACAATTCGTGAAATTAGCGTAATTCGCATCAGCTCCGCAGGATATGAATCTGGATAGCATTGTTATTATTGTATTTATTGTCTTCCCTTTATCGTTGTAGTTTTTTAGTCATCGAAGGGGATGCGCTGTTGACCAGTGAAACTGTCAAGCAGCTCGTCTTGGCTG
>JAEEGJ010015224.1_pt1 | contig 17997 bp, 15 predicted proteins | sample 8958761 | NCBI WGS metagenome assembly JAEEGJ01 (sample SAMN16246546, study PRJNA631951) | gut metagenome | biome: gut microbiome; feature: rumen; material: RS-attached | host: Bos | place: Iran: Karaj | collected 2018-10
CGCTCATGGCGGGCCAGTCGATCTGGGCGATGTGTGGTGCCACAAAGGGCATGATCATGATGCTGGCAAAGGTAAACGTCCACTTGTTGAAAGTGAAGGCGTCATATTTGCGGATCACTCCCGAAAAATAGGTCAGATAGAAGGCATATCCCACCTGTGAGATCAAGATGAGGATGTCGCCGCGAAAGTCGGTGGGATGACCACTGGCTCCCGAGGTGGTGCGGGTGATGAGCAGCACGGCGCCCGTAAAGCCTAATGCGATGCCCAGGGCCCGGCGCGGGGTGATGCGCTCGTTGAGGATGATGGACGAGAGGATGAGCGTGAAGATGGGCATCGTGGTCAACTCGATGGTGGCATTGATGGGCGAGGTGAAACTCAGTCCCACGATGTAGCCGCCCTGGGCCAGCGCAAAGCCGAAAAAGCCTGCCCCGGCAATCTTGAGAAAGTCGCGGCGCTCAACGTGCTGCTGCGGCACGATGATCGAGCCCAGCCAGAAGATGATCGCCGCCCCGATGACACGGAACGCTACCAGCTGCGGCCCCGTGATGCCGCCGCGGGTGAGGACGTCCTTGGAGAACGTCGCCATCAGCCCGAACAGCACCATGGCCAGCAGCATCGCCCCATGAGCCCTCAAGTCCTTGTGTTGATTACTATTGTCAGCAGTCATGCGGTTTTCAAGCGGTAAAAGTCCTCACGGCCCCCCAGGGCTGTGAGGTTGTTAAGTATATGAAACAGGAAAACAAGAAATACAAGATGTACAATCGATGAAATTGTTTTTCTTGTATTTCTTGTTTTCAATTATGCGCTGTGCGGTTCGGCTAAAGCCTGGTAGCTAAAGCCTAAAGCCTCATTTACTTCATGAACTTGGCGAAGTCGGTCTTGCGCATGTCGCCGTCGTGCATCAGCGTGCTGTGGAAAGCGAAGGCGATGTCCGGGTTCATCATCACGTGGCCCTTCTTGGCGAGGCTCAGGTACTCGCGCAACAGGGGACGATAGACGGGATGAGCGGCATGCTCAATGATCTCGTGGGCGCACTGGATGGGATCCTTGCCGCGCAGGTCGGCGATACCCTGGTCGGTGATGATGATGTCCACCGAGTGGGGGTTGTGGTCGGGATAGGAAACCATGGGCACGATGGTGTTGATGCAGTCGTCCTTCTTGATCGACGGGCACAGGAAGATGCTCGTGTAGGCGTTGCGGGTGAAGTCGCCCGAGCCGCCGACGCCGTTCATCAGGCGGGTACCGCTGACGTGCGTCGAGTTGATGTGACCGTAGATGTCGGCCTCGATGGCGGTATTCATTGTGATAACACCCAGACGGCGCACAACCTCGGGGTTGTTGCTGATTTCGCTGGGACGCATGAGCACCTTGTTGTGCAGGGCCTCGCCCTTCTCAAAGAACTCCATCATGGCCTGGCTGGAGAAGGTCATCGAGCAGGTGCTGGCAAACTTGCACTTGCCGCTCTCGAGCAGCTCGAGGACGCTGTCCTGGATCACCTCGGTGTACATCTCAAACGGGGGGATGTCGGCGCTCTTGTCCAGGGCGTCGAGCACGGCGTTGGCGATGTTGCCCACACCACTCTGCAGGGGCAGGAACTCCTTGGGGATGCGGCCCTGCTTGAGCTCGTTGACGAGGAAGGCACACACGTTGTGGCCGATGGCAGCGGTCACCTCATCGACGGGGGTGAAGGCACCCTCCTTGCTGATGGGCAGCGAAGTCTTGACAACGCCGAGGACCTTCTTGGGGTCGACATGGGCGGTGGGGGTACCCACGCGGTCATGAGGCGTGTAGATGGGAATCTCGCGACGGTAAGGCGGATCGTTGGGGGTATAGACATCGTGCATGCCGCGGATGGACTCGGGAATCTGGTCGTTGACCTCGACAATCACCTTGTCGGCCATCTTGAGCCAGGTGGCGGTGTTGCCCATCGAGGTGCCCAGCACGAGTTCACCGTCGTCGGTGATGCTTTGTGCCTCGACGATGGCGATGTCCATCTTGCCGTAGAAGCCATAGCGGAACTCCTGTGCCAGCTCGCTCAGGTGGCGGTCGTTATAGTGGATAGCGCCTCCGTTGATGGCCTTGCGCATGTCGGGGTGTGACTGGTAGGGGGTGCGGAAGTTGAGTGCATCGGCACGCGTCAGCTCACCATCGATGTGGTCGCTGGTCGATGCGCCGCTGAAGAGGTTGATCTTGAACTCGCGGCCTGCCTCATGCTCGCGCTTGGCGCGCTCGGCGATGGCAACGGGTACTGCTTGAGGGCAACCGGGTGAAGTAAAGCCCGAAACTCCCACGGTGAAGCCATTTTGTACAAATTCGGCGGCTTCCTCGGCCGAAATAATCGGATAAATCATTTTATTAGTTTAAGTTTTTTAGTTTCTAGTCGCTAGTCTCTAGTTTCTAGTATTTATTTGTTGAGTTTTGCTTTGATGGCAGCGGTGGCCTCTTCGTAGCCGGGCTTCTCGAGCAGGGCGAACATGTTCTTCTTGTAGGCCTCGACGCCGGGCTGGTCAAACGGGTTCACGCCCAGCATGTAACCGCTCACGCCGCAGGCTTTCTCAAAGAAGTAGATGAGTTGTCCCACATAGCGCTCGTTGAGCCTCGGGATGGTGATGAGCAGGTTGGGCACGCCACCGTCGATGTGGGCCAGGCGGGTTCCCAGCTCGGCCATCTTGTTGACGTAGTCCACGTTCTTGCCGGCGATGTAGTTGAGGCCGTCCAGGTCCTTCTCGTCGCTGGGGATGATGACCTCATGGTCCTGGTCACCCACGCTGAGCACGGTCTCGAAGAGCGTGCGCTCGCCGTCCTGGATCATCTGGCCCATGCTGTGCAGATCGGTGGTGAAATCGACGCTGGCGGGGAAGATGCCCTTGTGGCCCTTGCCCTCGCTCTCGCCGTAGAGCTGCTTCCACCACTCGGCCAGGAAGTGCAGGCGGGGGGTGAAGTTGGCGAGAATCTCAATCTTCTTGCCGTTGCGGTACAGGGCGTTGCGGGCGATGGCATAGTTGAGCACCTGCTCGTCTCCCTCACGCTCCATCTCGACGGCACCAGCCACGAGGGCGGTGATGTCAAATCCTGCCACGGCGATGGGCAGCAGGCCCACAGGGGTGAGCACCGAGAAACGGCCGCCCACGTCATCGGGGATGACATAGGTGGCATATCCCTCCTGGGTGGCGAGGCCACGCAGGGCGCCTCGACGTGCGTCGGTAACGGCGACGATGTTGCGCTGGGCAAATTCCTTGCCCTCCTGACGCTCGAGCATGTCCTTGAAGATGCGGAAGGCGATGCCCGGCTCGGTCGTGGTTCCTGACTTGGAGATGACGATGATGCCGAACTTGTGTCCCTTCACCAGGTCAATCATGTCATAGAGGTAGTCCTCGCCGATGTTGCTGCCGGCAAACAGGACCTTGGGGCCGTTGCCGCTCTTGTAGGCGGCAAAGTGGTCGCTCAGGGCCTCGATGACGGCCTTGGCACCCAGGTAGCTGCCTCCGATGCCGATGCAGATGACATACTCACACTCGCTGCGCAGCTGTGCGGCACTCTTGCCGATGGCTTGCAGCTGCTCCTCGTCGATGCTGCTGGGCAGGTGCAACCATCCCAGGAAGTCGTTACCCAGTCCGGAGCCGCTCTCCAGCGTCTGCTTGGCGGCCATTGCTTCATCGTGCAGACCTTGTGTCTCCAGCCCTTCGAGGGCAAACTTGCTGATGACTTGAATTTTCTCGTTCATAATATTGCAGTTGTTAGTTTTACTAGATTTCTTTGGTGTAGGCGCGGCGGCGCTTGTGCTGGTCATACTCGAAGTATTCCCATTGCTTGAGCACCTTGGAGTTGAGTTCCAGCTCGTGGTTGCTCTCGGCATGGGTGTAGCCATGCTTGTTGAACACGGGGATGAGGTCATTGAAGATAAGTGAGTTCACACCCTTGTTCTGGAGTTCGGGCTTGACGGCAATGAGCATCAGGTCCACCACATTGTTGTGCTTGAAGGCGTCGAGCAAGTATTTCCAGCCCATGGGGAACAGGCGGCCGCGACTCTTGATGAGCGCCTTGGACATCGAGGGAATGGTGATGCCTACACCGACGAGCTCGCGCGTGTCTTTCTCGATGACCATCGACAGGTCGTCGAGCGGCAGGAAGGGCAAGTACATCTTGATGTAGTGCTTGATCTGCTTGTCGGACAAGGGCGAGTAGCCGAACAACTCGTCATAGGCCACATTGATCAGTTTGAAGATGGCGTCACCGTAGTCCTTGACCAGTTGCTTGCGGTCGGTGTACTTGATGGTCGTCACATTCATGCGTTCGCTTATCAGGTTGGCGATGCGTTGCATCTTCTCGGGGATCTCTTTGGGGATAGTTATCAGGAACTCCAGCCAGTCCACATCCTTGACAAATCCCATGCGCTCCAAATGCTTGTGATAATAGGCGTGGCTATACACGGCGCCTGTTGTGCCAATGCGGTCAAAACCCTCGACGAGCAGGCCCTCAGGGTCCAGGTCGGTAAAACTTAAGGGTCCGGTCAGATGTTCCATGCCCTTGCTCTTACCCCAACGGGTCACGGCGTCGATGAGTGCATCGGCTACCTCGACATCGTCGATAAAGTCGATGTAACTGAAGCGGGTCTCCTTTTTGTTGTTGCGCTCATTGACCAGATGGTTGATGATGCCGGCGATGCGGCCCACGATTTTCCCATCACGGTATGCCATGAAATAGGCTGCCTCGCAGAAGTCAAAGGCCGGGTTCTTGTCGGGGCGCAGGGTGTTCACTTCATCGGTGACCAGCGGCGGAACGTAGTACTCGTTGTCGCGGTAGATGACATCGATGGGGAAACGCACAAACTTGAGCAGGTTGCGCCGGGTGGGTCGGATTTCTCGGATTTCAACCATATTTTAGCTTTTAGTTGTCAGTTGTTAGTTGTCAGTCGGTTGGTTTCTAGATGGTCTAGATGATCTAGATGTACTAGATATTCTAGATGGTCTAGATTTATCCCGCAGAGGCGATGTGATTGAGCCACCACAGCAGGGCTAACAAGCCTGCTAGGATGAGGTCCAACTTGAGGAAAAACCAGAAGTAGTATCGTTTCTCGGGAGTCATTTATTGCGTAATCAGTTTGCCGTTTTGGCTTTGTCATGCACCAGGTCATAGGTGATGGAACCGCTAGGCGTCTTGATGAGCACATGGTTGTCGCTGTGGAAGCTGATGCCCGAGGCCGAGCCGTTCTTGCCGCTATAGATGGTGAAGTACTTGCGGGTGTTCTTGTTGAAGCCGACAACCGAGCCCTTGGTGTCCAGGAATACCAGATAGCGGTCGTTCTCGAGCTTATCCTTGATTTCCCTCATATTGATGATGGGCTTGTCGTACTGGGTGGGTTTCATCTTCACTTCCTCACCCTCCTTAAGTTTGTCCATGTTCTCGGCATTGTCATGGTCCCACTTGGCTCCGGCGTTCTCCTCGCCCTCGAGGGCTTTTTCTTCCTCTTCCTTGGCCTTGGCTTCTTCCTCAGCGTCTATCTCGTCCTGGGTGGCAACATGGATGGCGCCGATGCTGGCGGCCTCCTGGCGCAGGAAGCTGCGCTCGCTGCTGCTGGTGTTCTCGAGCGGTCCACGGCAGTAGACATACTGGCGGCCGTCGCTGCGGGAACGGATGGTGCCGTCGTAGGTGAGCGTGGTCAGTTTCTTGCCCTCGGGCTCAAACAGGCACAAGGTCACGCGGCCGTTGTTGCCCTCGCCGGCACCCTTGAGGTGGTTGAGGAAGGCAAAGTACAGGCACTGCTTGCCGTCAACGGTCACGGCACGGGGCACGTTCATGGCGTCGGCGATGAGCGACGAGTGGTCCATGACGATGTTGCGGCCGTCGAAGTACTTGGTCTGGGCCAGTTCGGTCTTCCACTGTGCTCCGTCGCGGGTGAGGTTATAGACCTTGATGAAGGGGCGGTCGGTATCGTCCTTGTAGGTCACACCGATCAGGTGCTCAGGGGCATTGGGGTCGCTGCTGTTGAGGCGCACGGCACAACCGGTGTAGGCCTTGTCCTCGGTGAAGTTGTTACGGCTCAACTCGGCATTGAACACTGCCATCGGGTCCTGGCTGCCCTCGGCAATCAGGGCGACGCTGTCGGCCTGGTTGGCCAGTCGGTCATTTTCCTGGCTGTTGCAGTGGCGCAGCAGGCTCAGCAGGCCGATGATCAGAGCGGCAGCAACGATGCCGATGATCAGGTTGCGGTCATAGTGCGAGCGACCGCCGCCGTTATCGTCATCATCATCGTCCTCGGGCTCCACGGGCTCGGGCTGTTGCCAGGCGTTGGCGGGCTGTCGCCGTGCTGCCGCGCGTTGCTCGTTGTAGGTCATCCCTTGCTGGCTGGGACGGCTTGCCGGCGGCGTGGTGACGCTGCTGGTCGATGGTGTGTTCTGGACTTCTTGCTCAACGGCCTTGCCGCACAGGGGGCAGAAGACTGATGAGGCGGGAATCTGCTTGCCGCAATGGGGGCAAGGCATGTCTTTACTCATGCGGTAGCCGCAACGGTTGCAGAAAACTGAACCTTCGGGAACCTCGTGTCCGCAATGTTGACATCTCATAATCGTAGTCTGTTTAAGCGTTTTTAAACTTCGTTTAATTTTAAACTACAAAGGTAGTGCAAATCACTTGCAGGGCAAACAACTTTAGGCGGTTTTTTGCAAAAAACCGCCAATTTCCCCATCGGTCACCCGTCTAGTCACCGATGGGACGCTATGATAAGTCGCTGATTAGCAACTCATGTAGAATTTGGTGTAGATGGCCCACTCGTGCAGATGAGCAGCCCAAATTGCTATGGCGTATAAGTTGCCGATGAGCAGGACGATGGCCAGATTGATGTCGGCATGGTTTTGCCGGATGATGCCTTTCACCAGGCGTACTAACGTCGTTGCCAGCAAGAGAATGGCGATAACAACGGTGATGAGGTGAGCGTAGGCTGGGGGCGTGGGTAGATCACTACATTGGAGAATGTCCGGCGGAAGGTTGCAGACAAAGTATATGGCGAGGCCAAAGGTTGCCAGACCGTTGATTTCCAGGGTCATAATATTCATGCTCGACTGCTCTATTCCGTAATATAAAGCGAGAAGTGGATAAAAGACCAGAAATGGTATACCTAGCAAGGTCACCCAAGTTAATATGTCATGGTTAGTGCGCTCAAAAGCATTGTTCCATAAATCTGGGTACAACAGAAGGAAATGAATAAAAGCAGCCACGAGGGTGAAAACCAGCCAGAGCGTGAACTGCAGACTGCGGGTCTTCCAGGCTGCAACAGCCAAGCACACAATCAGGATGCCCCATGCAATGTGAATCAGCGGCAGGGTGTGATTAACCAGAGCATCGCTCCATACCAACAGGTTGTTGAAGTTCTCCTGAAGATTTAAGATGTCAAACATAATTCATGGAATTAAAAGGGGTAATTAAATTGAAAAATACTAGTAACTTGTAGCGTTATCCGCTATGTGGGGTAGGATTAGGGGTGCGTCATGAGGAAGCATCCTCATCATATCATCATCATTTGCATAGCAATAATCGTTCCATCGGTGCGGGTTGCTGCCGTCGATGACGGTAAACTGCTGAAAAATGCTTGTTTTTTGGAGGTTGATGCACGATTTTGATGATTGTATCGAAAAAATGCTTACTTTTGCTTTTGGTTTATACAAGGTAAAAAAGATGAAGACGGATTTAAAGACGAATATCAAGTTGTATCAGGTTTCCAGCCGGTATTATCGTCCCGAAAATGAGATAGAACTCGCCTCGCTGACGCGATACGAGAAAGTGCCCACTACGGTCATGGGCAATGCCGATGAAGGCGCCCGCGAGGCCGCCCGCGAGGCCGCCCAGGTAATCGCCCGCTGTGTCGAGACGCGTGGGCGCTGCGTCATCGGATTTGGCGCCGGCCGCCATGTGGTCAAGGTCTATGACGAGTTGGTCAAACTGTATTTTGCCGACAAGGTGAGTTTTGCCGACGTGGTGGCCTTTGACCTGAGTGAACTGGGCTTGGGCGGTGACGAAGAACTCAGCCTGCATGACTACTTGAACGAGCACCTGTACGCCAAGGTGGACATCGAGCACAACAACATCCACACCTTCAAGTACTTGTCCCACATCGAGGACGTTCACGGGCTGTGCAAGGCCTATGAGCGTGAAATCATCGATGCCGGTGGGCTGGACCTGGTGCTGTGTGACATCAACAACGATGGCTCCATTGCCTACAACGAGCCGGGTTCGGCGCGCAACAGCGCCTGCCGCCTGATGCTGCTGGGCAGCGACTCCCGCAGCAGGGTGGCCGAGGACTTGCAGAGCGACCTCGTGCCCAAGACGGCCGTCACGCTGGGCATCGGCAACATCCTGTCGGCTGCCAGCATCATCTGCGTGGCATGGGAGGAGGACTCGGCCCAGGCCTTGTATGACACCATCGAGGGTAACATGACCGACCTGGTGCCCGCCTCGTTCCTGCAGGTTCATAGCGAGGCCATGATCATTGCCGACCTGGATGCCGCCTCGCGGCTGACGCGCATCAGTTATCCGTGGAAGGTGACCTCATGTGAGTGGAACGACTATCTCATCCGCCGTGCCATCGTGTGGTTGAGCGCCCAGACGGGCAAACCTGTGCTGCAACTCACCAACAAAGACTATAACGACAATGGCCTGAGCGAGCTGGTGGCCCTGTTTGACTCGGCCTATAATGTCAACATCAAGATATTCAACGACCTGCAGCACACCATCACGGGCTGGCCCGGCGGCAAACCTGATGCCGACGACACCTACCGCCCGGAGCGTGCAACGCCTTATCCCAAGCGTGTGCTGGTGTTCAGCCCCCATCCCGACGATGCGGTAGTGTCGATGGGTGGTACCGTGCGGCGCCTGGTGCAGCAAGGGCATGACGTGAGCATCGCCTTCCAGACCGATGCCGATGTCGCCGTGAGTGACGAGGACCTGCTGCGCAGCGTCTTGTTGGCCGACCGCCTGACGCGCCGTTTTGAGGGTGGTGGATTCAAGTTCATCGAGCAGACGTTGGCTCAGTTGCTGGGCAATACCAACGCTGGTGCCCCCGATGGTGACGACATGCGTTTCTTCAAGGGCTCCATCATGCTGAGTGAGGCCATGATGGCTTGCCGCCAGATGGGAGTGCCCAAGAAGAACCTCTACGACCTGAGGATGCCGTTCTACGTCAACGACCCCCATGGTCAGGGCAAAGTCAGCGATGCCGACGTCGCCGTCATCCAGGACCTTATCCAGCGCCTGCAACCTCACCAGATATTTGTGGACAATGACCTGGTGGATCCGCATGGCACCCATGTGCGTGCCACCACAGCGGTGCTGCATGCCCTGGACAACCTTAAGGACGAGCCATTCATGCGCGACTGCCGCGTGTGGCTCTATCGCGGCCAGTGGGGACAGTGGGATGTGGACCAGGTGGAGATGGCGGTGCCCATGAGCCCCGAGGAGTTCGGCGACAAGCGCGCTGCTATCCTGCAGTTCCATTCCCAGATACACGATGCGCCGTTCCGTTCCAGCGCCGATGCCCAACTGCCGTGGCAGCGTTCCATCGAGCGTAACCGCGACCTGGCAGAGCGTTATCAGCAATTAGGACTGGCCACCTACGAAGCCATCGAGGCGTTTGTGCAATACCGCTTCCGTCCCGATGAGACCGACTAATTAATTGAGCCATAATTCTTTATAATTCTGTTTAATTTCTCGGCCGTTAGGCCGATAATAAATCCAGACTCAGATTATGACACAACAAGCGGGCATGTCATCGATGGCATGCCCGCTTGTTGTCTGATTTGGATGTGGGGTTATTCTGTGATGCTGGTCACGGCGCGCGGCAGCGTCATGAGTTCGGGGTCGAGGTTGATGCTGTATTCCTCGCCGCGTGAGCCGGTGATGATGTATCGCTGGGCCAGTTCCTTGTTGGTGATGACGTTGCGGATGCAGCGGTTGGCCCTGGAAATCGTCTGGTTGAGGGCTTCACTGAACGGGTCGCACAGGTTGTTGACCGACTCTTCGACCCTGGCCTCGTTGGCACCGGGTTTCACCATGCTGTAGATGTCGATGATCTCGTCGCGGTACTCATCGATATTCTTGAGGACAATGCCGCTGCTTGACTGCACGCGGTGTTTCATGAACAGGATGTAGATCGTGCGGCACATGGCGGGCATCTTGATTTCCATCTCGTCATACTCGGGCAGCACGATTTTCATGTCGCCGTTGACCAGCACGTGTCCGGGGCTTGCCCCCAGGAGCACTTTGCCTTGAAGCATGGTGGTCATCACCTGTTGGGGGTCTTGCTGATACTTGGCGATGAAAGCGACAATGCGGGCCCTGAGGTCTCTCACATCGCGTTCATATTCCGACTCAAGCCTGTTGTACTCCAGGACTTCCTCGGCCTCGATGTCGATAGTCTCAGGTTCAGTGAGGCTGAGATTTGTCGTGGTGAAGTCAACATCCTCCTCATTCGATGATGTGGTTTCGAGGTCGGCTTCTGAGTAATCAGGGCACAGGTTAGCCTCCTCTTGCATGCGTTCCTCTGCTTCCCTGCGCATGCGTTCCTCTGCTTCCCGACGGACACGTTCCTCCTCTTCCTCTTGCATGCGCTTCCTGGCTTCCCTGCGCATGTGTTCCTGATCTTCTTTGCACCGCTCCTGAAGAACGATTTCCTCTTCTGCATCAATGTCTTTGTTGCTGAGTTTCCTGCTCAGTTTCTTGAGGCGCTTGCCGAAGGAATGCTTTTTCTTTTTCTCACGAGGCTCAGGCTCACTGGGTGCAGAGGTGGGAAGGGGCGGCTCCGAATCTATATGATGCCTGATTATGAGCTTCTCGACACGCGTGTGGTCCTGTGGCATGTCGTCATCGGCATCGATTATCATGCGATCATCGTCATGCACGAAGTTGCGCAGGACGTCGCTTGACTGAACCGAGAACTGTGATCTCCCCCACTTGCCATGGGGCGGCTCGTTGCGGTCGCTGTAGTCTTCCTCTCTGAGGATGACATCACCCTCGTTGTCATCCATCACATCCTGGAGACAGTCGCTGAAGGCATGGACGGCGGCCAACAGCGAATAACTGTCGCTGCTGCCGTATCGGTTGAGGTGCAGTTGCACGGTGGCATACTTGCCAAGGTTGCCTACGTTGAAGCGGCGTGCCACGATGAGGGTGTGGTCAATATCCCAGGTTTCGACCCACTGCAGCGAGAGCGGGTGAATCATGGGCTCAATCATTGACGCGAACCATCGCAGGTTGTGCGTCTGTTTGGGGTTGCCGTAGACGTAGATGATACCGTATTTCAGGTCTTGGGTAATAGATGATGCTGACATAGTGAGGCGGGATTGAGTTAACAATAAAAACACGGCAAGAATCATGCCAATTGCGCCGCACGGCAAGAAGTGTGGCGCAACTGGCAGCGTTCATGGCAACTGTGTGTTAATCAAAGAAATCCTCCTTGTTGGTTCGCTTAATGTTTTTCAGGCGTTCTTCCTGGGATCCGCAGGGTGCAGACATTACATCTGCCATCCTCTCCATCCACCTGAGTCGGGACTTGCGCTCCTTGGCGAACATGGCTATGGTGCCCTCTTCATCCTTGTCAAACTGCATGCTGTGATCGATGTTGAGGGTGTAAGCCACCTGCTCCACATCGTGGTCGGCACCGATGTAGGTGAACTGCCAGCCCTGCTCCTTGTAGCTGTCGATGAGCGACTTGAGGGCGGTGAGGGTGAACTCGCGTGAGGCATTCTCATAGCCATCGGTGATGATGGTTACCAGTGCCAGCGAGTTGTCGTCGCTGCTCTTGAGCGAGTGGATGCGGGTGATGGTGCTGCCCACAGCGTCATACAGCGGTGTCATGCAGCAGGGACGGTAGTCCTTGTCGGTGAGCGTCTTGGCCTCGGCGACAGGCACATTGTCATAGATCACCTTCATCTCGCAGCCGCAGAATGCGACGAGTGTCACCATGTGTTTCTGGTCGGGGTTCTTTTCCTGGGCACTCCTGATGCTGCCGATGGTCTCGTTCACGCCATCGATAGCCTGACGGGCAATACTACTCATCGAACCACTCTTGTCGAGGATAATCACGTTGTAAACTGTAATCGGGGTATTCATAATCTTGCTCTTTTAAAATTGTTAATAGATAAACCTTGCTTTTCACTGTAACACGGGTTGGTTCCCGGTTGCGATGCAAAATTACAACCGGATTGCCGGCATGGCCGATTTTGGCAAGGTTGCAGTTTTTTTGTCAGGAAAAAGGGCTGCTTTATCACTATGTCGCTCTGAAAAAGTGAGCCAGAGCGAGAAAAACGCCTTTTTATAAGAATAATGTCAAGAATAATCATTATCTTTGCAGGTTAAACGATACTAAACCGTAACGATGAAAGTAAAAATCCATCACGAGGGAGAGAACATCCTGCTGATGCTGTTCTTGATCATATCGGCCACAGGAGCGCTGGCCTACCGGTTCTTTGACTACAAGCCGGTGGCTTGGTGCCTGATTGCCCTGATGGCCATTCTGTTCCTGCTGGTGCTCAATTTCTTCAGGCTGCCACGTCGTCACTTCAAGGGTGACAATAGCGACGGCACTGCTGTGGTGTCGAGTGTCGACGGCACGGTGGTAGCACTTGAGGAAGTGTATGAGGACGAGTGCCTGCATCGCAACTGCATCCAGCTCTCGGTGTTCATGACGGTCTTCAATGTGCATGCCAACTGGGTACCCGTCAAGGGCGAGGTGACCTACTACAAGCATCACTCGGGACGCTTCCTCGCTGCCAACCTGCCCAAGTCGAGCAGTGACAACGAGCGCTCGTCGATTGTTATCCGTACCGCCACGGGCGAGGACATCCTCGTGCGGCAGATTGCCGGTGCTGTGGCTCGTCGCATCGTGACCTATGTCGAGCAGGGTGAGTCGGTCGATGTCAATGACTTCATCGGTTTCATCAAGTTCGGCTCCAGGGTGGACATTTTCCTGCCGCTGGATACCGAAATCAAGGTGAAACTTGGTGACCGCACTTGGGGCGGCGAGACACTGGTGGCAAGACTTAATAACAAGGAGAAAGCATGAAAATTATCCGCAACAATATTCCCAACGCCATCACCTCGTTGAATCTGCTGTGTGGCAGCATGGCGTGTATCGCGGCATTCTCGGGCAGCGAGATGCTGTGCGGTGGCCTACGCGGCTATGAATGGGCTTTTATACTGATAGGTTTGTCGGCGGTGGCCGATTTCCTTGACGGCCTGGTGGCGCGCCTGCTGCATGCTGTGAGCGCTATCGGCAAGGAGTTGGATTCATTGTCCGACCTGGTGAGTTTCGGGCTCGCGCCTGCACTGATTCTGTACAACCTCATGGTCGAGCAGGGTGCTGGCGGCTGGGCACTGGTGTCGTTGTTGCTGCCTGTGTTCGGCGCATTGCGCTTGGCGCGTTTCAACGTCGATACCAACCAGACCACCACTTTCACTGGCCTGCCCATACCGGCCAATGCCATCTTCTGGGTGGGATTCACGGCATGGTATGCGACTCATCCCGTGGCATTGTGGCTGGTGGTGCTGCTCATCGTGGTGCTGGCACTGCTGATGGTGTGCCCGCTGCGCATGTTCTCACTGAAGATGCACAACCTGTCGTCGCTCAAGCAGAATTGGGCACAATATTTGCAGCTGATAGCCACGGTAGCATTTGTCGTGGTGTTGGGTCTGCCCGGATTGGCTGCTGCCATTGCACTGTATGTGCTACTGTCTATCGTTAAAAGAGAGAAATAATGAATTTTCTGATATTCATACTTCTGGTGCTGCTGCTCATGGTGGGCATTCCGATTATTCGCGGATGGCTCTACATGCAGAACCTGCGCCGACGCGTCAATGAATCGTTCCGTGGACGCCAGGAGCGCGAGCGCCCCAACCGTGAGCCCGATGAGGAATACACCGAGACCGGTGAACGCAAGATTTTCACCAGCGGTGAGGGCGAGTATGCCGACTTCGAGGAAGTGAGCGGCAGCGTCACCGAGGAAACCACGCCGGATGGCGACAGCCGCATCGTCGTCGAGGAACAAATCACCGACGCCGAGTACGAGGAAATCTAAAAACGAATCCCTATAGAAACTATAGATGTGCACTATAGTCGCTATAGGGATTGCTGTGTCTATTGACCGTCTATCTACAGTTTCAGGTCATCCTCGCTCTTGGGTTGAGGGGGATAGTCGATGGTGTAGTGGAGGCCTCGGGATTCCTTGAGGTCCTTGGCCTGGCGGGTGATGAGATAGGCCACATTGATGATGTTGCGCAACTCGCAGATGCGTCGCGACACCTTGCTGGTCTTGAACAGGCGCTCCGTTTCCTCGTAGAGGATGTCCAGGCGGTTCCAAGCGCGGTCGAGTCGCAGGTTGCTGCGCACGATACCCACATAGGTTGCCATGATTTCACCCACTTCTTTCTCGCTTTGGCTGATGAGCACCATCTCCTCGGGGTGGGTGGTGCCGGCATCGTCCCATGCAGGGATGTCTTCGCGCCAGGAATACTCATTGCGATGCTCGATGGCATGCTTGGCAGCCGCGTCGGCATACACAACGGCCTCGATGAGCGAATTGCTGGCCAGGCGGTTGCCACCGTGCAGGCCTGTGCAGGAGCACTCGCCGACGGCGTACAGCCGCTTGATGCTGGAGCAGGCATTCAGGTCCACCTTGATGCCGCCGCACAGGTAATGAGCTGCGGGCACCACGGGGATGTACTCCTTGGTGATGTCGATGCCCAGGTCCAGACAATGTTTGTAGATGTTGGGGAAGTGGTGCTTGGTCTCCTCGGGGTCCTTGTGCGTCACGTCCAGATAGACGTGGTCCTCACCGCGCTGCTTCATCTCGTTGTCGATGGCGCGGGCCACCACATCGCGCGGCGCGAGCGACAGGCGCGGATCATACTTCTGCATGAACTCCTCGCCGCCCAGGTTGCGCAACACGCCGCCGTAGCCGCGCATGGCCTCGGTGATAAGGAAGGCGGGACGGTCGCCGGGGTGGTAGAGCGCCGTGGGGTGGAACTGGACAAACTCCATGTCCTGCACGGTGCCCTTGGCACGGTAGACCATAGCGATGCCGTCGCCAGTGGCCACCAGCGGGTTGGTCGTGGTGCGGTACACCGAGCCGATGCCTCCCGTTGCCATGAGCGTCACGCGTGAGAGGAAGGTGTCGACCTCGCCCGTCTCCTGGTTGAGGACATAGGCGCCATAGCACTCGATGCCCGAGGTGCGGCGCGTCACGATTTTGCCCAGATGATGCTGGGTGAGGATTTCCACGGCGAAGTGGTCCTCATAGATGTCGATATTGGGGTTGGCCTTGACGGTCTCGATGAGCGACACCTGGATTTCGTGGCCCGTATTGTCGGCATGGTGCAGGATGCGGAACTCGCTGTGGCCGCCCTCGCGGTGCAGGTCAAACTCGCCCTTCTCGTTTTTGTCAAAGTCCACGCCCCATCCCAGCAGTTCCTGGATTTGGGCGGGAGCCTCGGTAACGACCTTCTTCACGGCCTCGGGGTCGCTGAGCCAGTCACCGGCCACCATCGTGTCGTGGATGTGCTTGTCGAAGTTGTCCACTTCCAGGTTGGTCACAGTGGCTACACCTCCCTGAGCCAGGTCGGTGTTGGCTTCTTCCATCTTGGACTTGCACACCAGTGCGACGGTTCCTGTCTTTGCCACCTTGAGGGCAAAACTCATACCGGCTACACCCGAGCCGATGATGAGGTAGTCATATTTGCGTACCATAATCAGTTATCAGTTATCGGTTGTCATTATTTCCCTGAAAGGGGAATTACTCCTTCTCGCCATAGAGCAAGTCGCCGCAATCACCCAGGCCGGGCACGATGTAGCTGTGCTCGTTGAGTTCATCGTCGATGTCGCAGGTCCACAGCGTGGTCCTGTCTTCGGGCAGATGCTGGCGAATGACCTCGATGGCCTTGGGGGTTGCCACAACGCTCGCCACATGGACGTGGGCGGGCTCGCCCTTGGTGAGCAGTGCCCTGTAAGCCAGTTCCATCGATGAGCCGGTGGCGAGCATCGGGTCAACGAGTATCAGCGTCTTATCGTCAAGTCGCGGACTGGCAATGTACTCGATGTGCACGACAAAGTCGTCGGTGTCGTCGATGTATTTCCTGTAGGCTGATACGAAGGCATTCTCAGCGCCGTCAAAGTAACTCAGGAATCCCTCGTGGAACGGCAGACCGGCGCGCAGGATGCTGGAGAGCACCACCTTATCGCCCAACACGTTGCACTGCTTCACGCCCAGGGGCGTCTCGACGCCTACCGTGTTGTACTGCAGCCGCTTCGAGATTTCATAGGCCATGATTTGGCCCAGACGATGAATGTTGGTGCGGAAGCGCATACGGTCCTGCTGTATCCTCTTATCGCGGATTTCACTCATGAACTGACCTAAAAGCGAGTTATGGTCACACAGGTTGATAATGTCCATACAGAGTTTTAAGTTTTAAGTATCAGGTCTTAGGTTCGGTTGCCCTTGCCTAATTCCTAATACTGGTTATCGATTGTTTAAGTATTCTTTCAAAATACGCTTGGCATTGTCGCGGTCCAGCGTGAGTTGCTGCTTGAGTTCGTCGAGGCCGCACATCTTGAACTCCAGGCGCAGGAAACTGATGAACTCCAACGAGATGTCCTCGCCGTAGATGTCCTCGTCAAAGTCAAACAGGTTGACCTCGATGCTCAGTTGGTCGCCGTTGTCCAGGGTGGGGCGGCGCCCGATGTTGGCCATGCCTTGCAGTTGTTGCCCGTGGACATGGGCCAGCACGGCATAGGCTCCGTTGTGCGGCATCAGCACGTCAGGGTCCATCTTCCCCACGTTGGCGGTGGGAAATCCCAGTCCGCGACCGTTGTGGAACCCGTGTACGACCTTACCCGCGATAACGTGGGGACGGCCCATGCAGTGCATCGCGTCAACGACACGGCCGGCAGCGATGAGGCCACGGACAATGGTGGAACTCACCGGGGCATATTTCCCCAGGTACTCGGGTGCCTTGACGACCTTGACTCCCAGTCGCTCGCCATGGCGGCAGTAGTCGCCGAAGGTCTCACCACGCTTGTGGCCGAAACGGTGATTGTAGCCGGCGACGAGTTCGGCCACGCCGTAGCGGTCCCGCAGCAGTTCGATGAACTGCGACGAGTCCAGGCTGGCCAGTTCACGGGTGAACTCCAGCGGCAAGAGCAGGTCGGGCCCCAAGGTTTCGAGGTGCCTGAGCCTGTCGTTGCATGGCATGATGAGATGGAATGGTTCGTCGGGATGCAGCACCTGCCGCGGGTGGTGCTTGAAAGTGATGACCAACGACTGTTTGCCTGCTGCCGCGGCTTGGCGCTTGAGAAAATCGACCAGCGTGGCGTGCCCGAGGTGGACGCCGTCAAACATGCCTATTGTGGCGACTGTGCTGCCCTGTGGCAGGCGGTCGTTTTCGCCTAGAATCGTCATTCGTTTCTGGTTTCTTGTCCCTGGTTTTCCCGTGGAGAGTAATGAAAACCTGTATTGATAGTCGGCTATCTGCTACTTGTTCTCTTTGTTCAGATACTCCTTCAAGATGCGCATCGTGTCGTTGCACACGCGGATGAACATCTCGCGGTTCTTGAGCATCGTCGAGGTCTTGACCTGCTTGTCGGCACCTGCGAACAGGTAACCCGTATCCTTGCTCTCCAGCGCGCGCAGCGTGGGCACTACGCCGGCCTCGGGGCTGGGGATGTTGCGCGTCAGGTAATCGGGCACGCGGTCCATCCATCGTGCCATGGCCAGGGCTCCGCTCTTGAGCAGGCCGGGATTGACGCAGTTGACCGACACGCGGCGTGTTTTCATCACGCTCGACATGTAGATGGAGAACAGCGTGAGCGCCAGTTTACTCTGGGCATAAGCGCCCCACGGGGTGAAGTGGGACACGGCGGGGAACTCATAGGGCAACGTAACGAAGCGCCGCGAGACGCTGGTGGACAGGATGATGTGTCCGCCCTCCTCGATGAGGGGATAGACCTGCATCGACAGC
>JAEEGJ010015226.1_pt1 | contig 17995 bp, 14 predicted proteins | sample 8958761 | NCBI WGS metagenome assembly JAEEGJ01 (sample SAMN16246546, study PRJNA631951) | gut metagenome | biome: gut microbiome; feature: rumen; material: RS-attached | host: Bos | place: Iran: Karaj | collected 2018-10
TGGGGGGCGGTGTCTGAATGACACTGAGATCGCGGGCGCCCACGAGTGAGAACTGGAGAGTTCGCGGGATAGGCGTTGCCGACATCGTCAGTGTATCGACATTCGACTTCATCTGGCGCAGTTTCTCCTTGGTAGAGACGCCGAACTTCTGTTCCTCGTCGATAATGAGCAGTCCCAGATCCTTGAACTTCACCGACTTGCCGATGAGTTTATGGGTACCGATGATGATATCTATCTTGCCATCAGCCAGATCCTTCAGCAGGGCAGTGGTCTGCTTGGCACTACGGGCACGCGTCAGGTAATCCACTCTGACAGGCATATCTTTCAGACGGCTGGTGAACGTGCGGAAATGCTGGTAGGCGAGTACTGTGGTAGGCACGAGTACGGCCACCTGCTTGCCATCGGTAGCGGCCTTGAAGGCAGCACGTACGGCAACCTCCGTCTTACCGAAGCCCACATCGCCACAGACCAGACGGTCCATCGGCTTGGCCATCTCCATATCGGCCTTCACATCCTGCGTGGCCTTCAACTGATCGGGCGTATCCTCGTAAAGGAAGCTGGCCTCGAGCTCATGCTGCAGATAGCTGTCGTGACTGAAGGCGAAACCTTTCTCGCGACGGCGCTTAGCGTAGAGTTTGATGAGGTCACGCGCAATGTCCTTGATATGTTTTTTGGTGCGCTCCTTGAGTCGTTCCCACTGGCCTGTGCCCAGCGTGGAGAGACGAGGACCCTCACCACCATCCTGCGAACGGTACTTCGACACCTTATATAAAGAATGGATCGAGACATAGATGCTGTCACCATGCTGATAGAGGATCTTGATCATCTCCTGAAAGACCTCCTCCCCTGCAGCATTCTTGACAGGCATCCGAACCAAACCACCGAACTTTCCCACACCATGATCGACATGTACCACGAAGTCGCCAATCTCAAACTGTTGGATCTCCTTCAGCGTGAGGGCCATCTTACCACTGCGGGCCTTGTCGCTCTTGAGGTTATACTTATGGAAACGGTCGAAAATCTGGTGGTCGGTGAAGAAGCAGACGCGCAGATCGTCGTCGGCAAAACCCTCATGGAGGGTATTCTGGACAGGAGTGAAAGTTATTTGTGACTTTTCAGCAAAAATATCTTTTAAACGCTCGTTCTGTTTCTGGCTGTCGGCGAGGATATAGATCTGATAGCCTTGCAGGAGATAGTCTTCAAACGTTTTGGTGAGCAGGTCGAAGTTCTTGTGGAAAAGGGGCTGGACGGAGATATTGAAGTGAAGAGTGAAAAGCGAAGAGTGAAATGTAGGAGGGCGGTGGCCAAAGTCGATGCGACGGAAGGACTCGGCATCGTTCATGAACTGCACACCCGTGATGAGCTGCGACTCCTTCTGCAACTGGCGCTCAATCTCGCGCTGTTCCATCTCGGTGGCCTGCTCCATCTGCTCCATCTTGGCCTGCGAAGAGAAACCTTCCTGATAAGTACGGTCGATAGTATCGCGCACATAGAGGAGATCCTTCGTAACGAGCACCATATCCTTGGGTACAAAAGAGAGAAAGGGCTCCTTCTCCTCAGCTGTCACAGCCAGTTCTGGCACAATCTCGATACGTGAACGCTGATCCTTTGAGAGCTGATCCTCGACCTCGAAGGTACGGATGGAGTCGATATCATCGCCGAAGAAGTCGATGCGATAAGGGTATTCACAACTGTAGGAATAGACGTCGAGGATGGAGCCACGCAGGGCAAACTGTCCAGGTTCGTATACATAATCGACCTCCTTGAAGCCGAAGCTGCGCAAGGTCTTCTCAATATCGGCAATCGCAATCGTCTGATCTTTCTCGAGCACAAGGGTACGCGTGTCGAGGGTCTTCTTCGACACCACCATCTCGGCCAAGGCCTCAGGATAAGTCACAATATATCCCCCACCTGCTCCTGAAAGACGTGTCAGGACTTCTGTGCGGAGAATCTCAGATGCCGGATCGCGCTGGGCATACTTCACAGCACGACGATAGCTGCTGGGGAAGAAGAGTACATCGCTCGTACCCATCAACTGCGCCAGATCGTGGTAGAAATAGCCTGCCTCCTCGACATCCTGAAGGATAAACAACAGTCGCGTCTGACATTTCAAGGCGAGACTGGCAAACAACATCGGGGCGCTGGAGCCCAATAAACCCTCGAGGAAAATCGAACGAACCGAAGATTTTCCCAACTCTTTCGCCAGTGCCGACACCTGCGGCAACTGTGCATATAATTTCTCTAATTCCTGTATATTCATCGCGAATCGGATGCAAAAATACGAAAAAGAAGTGAAAAGTGAAAAGTGAAAAGTAAAAAAACACTCCGATTCATCCTTTTTTAGCATTTTATTTGTATCTTTGCATCGTCATTACAACCAATTATGTACGAAAGCGACAGTATTGTCATCATACCGACCTATAACGAGAAGGAGAATATCGAGAAGATCATTCGTGCGATATTCGCCCTCGACAAGTGTTTCCACATCCTCGTCATCGATGACGGATCACCCGACGGTACAGCTGGTATCGTGAAGGTGATGATGGCGAATGAGTTTGGTGCCCGTCTGTTTATCCACGAGCGTACTGGGAAACTGGGGCTGGGCACCGCTTACATCGAAGGATTCAAGTGGGCTCTGGCACACGACTATGAATACATCTTCGAGATGGATGCTGACTTCAGTCACGACCCCAACGACCTGCCACGACTCTATGCCGCCTGTCACGATGAGGGTTACGACGTGGCCATCGGCTCGCGCTACGTATCGGGTGTGAATGTGGTAAACTGGCCCATCGGCCGTGTGTTGATGAGCTACTTCGCATCGAAATACGTGAAGTTTATCACGGGTTTCAAGGTACACGACACCACAGCGGGCTTTGTCTGCTACAAGCGCCGTGTGCTGAAGACCATCGAACTGGACAAGATCCGCTTCAAGGGCTACGGTTTCCAGATCGAAATGAAATACACGGCCCACAAGATCGGATTCAAGATCAAGGAGGTCAGTGTCATCTTCGTGAACCGTTGCGAAGGTACGAGCAAGATGTCGGGTGGCATCTTCGGTGAGGCGTTCTTTGGTGTGATGCGGCTTCGCTGGGACGGATGGACGAGGAAATACCCGAAGATCAGTGAATAATGATTAGTGAATAGTTATTAGTGAATAGTGATTAGTGAAAAGGTAAAATCGTGAAGATATTATTAAAAATACTCTATATCATCTACCAGATTTTCATCGCCTTCCCTGTGATGGTGATCATGACGATTATCACGGCACTGGAGGTGGGTATAGGTACGACCATTGGCAATGGTCATTTCTGGGGGTATTACCCTGGGCGCTGGTGGGCAAAGGTCATCATGCGCGCTTTCCTGATACCCGTGAAGGTGGAGGGGCGCGAGAATCTCGAGAAGGAACAGAGCTACGTGTTCGTGGCCAATCATCAAGGCATTTTCGACATCTTCCTGATCTACGGCTATCTGGGCCGTAACTTCAAGTGGATGATGAAATACCAGTTGGGTAAGATTCCCTTCGTGGGCTATGCCTGCAAGAAATCGCACCAGATATTCGTTGACAAACGTGGTCCAAAGAAAATCAAGCAGACTTACGATACAGCACGTGAAATCCTTCAGGAGGGTTACAGCGTAACGGTGTTCCCTGAGGGAGCACGTTCATTTACTGGTCATATGGGAATATTCAGGAAAGGAGCCTTTGCACTGGCCAATGAACTGCAGTTGCCCGTGGTGCCCCTGACCATCAATGGTTCGTTTGATGTGCTGCCACGTACGAGGGGATTCATCAATCTCATTGACTGGCATCCTCTGAGACTGACCATCCATCAGCCCATCTACCCCGTGGGTCAAGGTCCTGACAATGTGGACGCCACCATGCGCCAGGCTTATGAATCAGTCATGTCGGGTCTCGTGCCCAAGTACCAAGGTTATGTAGAAAACCCTGATCAATGATTGCAAGAAGTTTCGTCCTGTTCCTGCTGCTTCTGGTTCTACCTTATTTATATATAGACCTGAAGTTTTTTCGCCAGAAGAAGGTGTGGTGGAAACGCGTGCTGCTGTATCTGCCCTGTGTGGCGATGGTGGCCTATGCTTCCTACCTGGCGATGGAGCGCGACTTCATTCCTGGCAACGACCGCATCTTCATCCTCTATGGTTTCCTCTTGCTGCTTGGAGTTGTCGTCATTCCGCTGTGGATCTTCATCATCTGTTCGCTCTTAGGCAGGGGCTGCTCTAAACTGGTACGCAAGTTCAAAAGTCCAGAACAGCTGCTAAAGCCCGCCAAGAACTACGGCAATCTGATGGGTATAGCGAGTATTCCACTCATCTGGCTGATGGTCGGATGGGGTTCCTCCTTAGGATTCAACAAGTTCGAGGTGAACCATATTGAATACGCCTCCTCAGATATCCCAAAGGCCTTCGACGGCTATAAGATCGTGCTCTTCTCGGATGCCCACGTGGGCAGCTATCAGAAGCGCAACAGCGATGTGCTACGACAGGCCATCGACAGCATCAATGCCCAGAAGCCAGATATGATTGTCTTTACGGGCGACCTGCAGAACATCCAACCCTCAGAGCTCTATCCCCATCGTGAGGTGCTGGGATCGCTACAGGCGAAGGACGGCATCTACTCAGTGTTGGGCAATCACGACTACGCGAGCTATCTGGGTTGCGACGAGGCGGTGAAGGCTGCCAACGACAAGGAGATCATCTCGCTCCAGCGGCAGATGGGGTGGACGGTCCTGTTGAATGAGCACCGTACTATCCAGCGTGACACGTCGAGTTTCATCCTTGCGGGTATGGAGAACGATGGCGACGGCAAGCGCTTCCCCCAGAAAGGCGATATCGCCAAGACATTGGATGGCGTGGCCGATGGCAAGTTTATCCTCATGCTCGAGCACGACCCCTCAGCCTGGCGCCGCAAGATCATTCCTGATGGCAGAGCGCAGCTGACACTCAGCGGACATACCCACGCCATGCAGTTCAACATCCTAGGCTGGTGCCCCATGTCGCTGACGGGCAAGGAGTTCTGGGGCTGGTATGAGGAAGGTCGTCAGAAACTCTTCGTCACAGCCGGTCTCGGCGGACTGATTCCCTTCCGTCTGGGGGCTACGGGCGAGATTGTGGTACTGACTCTCAGAGTACAATAAATACTATACAAATAACTTAAAACCCAAAGATTATGAGAAAAAACGTTTTCAAACTGGCCATGATCATCGTGGCATTGTTAGTTTCCTGGACTTGTTTTGCACAGGCAGGAAAGGTGAATGACTTCCGCATCAAGCGTGGTACCAACATCAGCCACTGGCTGTCACAGTCGGAGCAGCGTGGTGAGGCACGTAGACTTCACATCCAGGAAGACGACTTCGCACGTCTTGAGGAGTTGGGCTTCGACTTCGTACGTATCCCCATCGACGAGGTACAGTTCTGGGATGAGCAGGGCAACAAGCTGCCTGAGGCCTGGAATCTGCTGAAGAATGCCCTCGACTGGAGCCGCAAGCACAATCTGCGCGCCATCGTGGATCTGCACATCATCCGTTCTCACTATTTCAATGCTGTAAACGAAGATGACAAGGCAGCCAACACACTGTTTACCTCAGAGAAATCGCAGGAGGATCTGCTAAACCTCTGGCGTCAGCTCTCAGTATTCCTGAAGGATCGCAGCTGCGACTGGGTGGCCTATGAGTTTATGAATGAGCCTGTAGCCCCAGAGCATGAGCAGTGGAATCAGTTGGTAGCCAAGGTACACAAGGCCCTTCGCAAACTGGAGCCTCAGCGTACACTCGTGGTTGGTTCAAACATGTGGCAGGGACATGAGACGATGAAGTATCTGAAGGTGCCCGAGGGCGACAAGAACATCGTGCTCTCTTTCCACTACTACAACCCGATGATCCTCACACACTACGGTGCCTGGTGGTCGCCACTGTGTGCAGCATACAAGGGAAAGGTTCACTATCCTGGCGTGCTTGTATCTAAGGAAGACTATGATGCCGCTCCTGATGCTATCAAGCCTGAGCTGAAGCCCTATACAGAGCAGGTTTGGAACATCGACAAGATTCGTGAGCAGTTTAAGGATGCCATCGAAGCTGCGAAGAAATATGGTCTGCAGCTGTTCTGCGGCGAGTGGGGTGTCTACGAGCCAGTAGACCGTGAGTTGGCCTATAACTGGTATCGCGATGTGCTGACTGTATTCGATGAGTTCAACATCGCCTGGACCACCTGGTGCTACGATGCCGACTTCGGTTTCTGGGACCAGCAGCGCCACACCTATAAGGATCGTCCGCTGGTAGAGCTTCTGATGTCAGGAAAGCCACTCGAGAAATAATCAGAGATTAGCCGCAAGGAACTTGCGACACACTTCTATGGGAAGACCACGACGGCGGGCATAATCGCCAAGTTGGTCTTCCCCTATTTTTCCGATAGAGAAATAACGCGCCTGAGGGTGAGCGAGCATCAGTCCGCTGACACTGGCATGAGGTTTCATGGCACCACTCTCCGTCAGACGGATCCCAATCTGTTTCATATCGAGCAAGTCGTCGAGGATAAAGTTCAGACTGGCATCGGGCAGGGAGGGATAGCCTACGGCAGGACGGATGCCCTGAAACTTCTCGATGAGCATCTCAGGGATTGTCAACTGCTCGTCCTTGGCATAGCCCCAGAACTCTTTCCTCACCTGTTCGTGCATACGTTCTGCAGCAGCTTCAGCCAGACGGTCGGCTAACAGCTGCACCAGCATCTTCTGATAATCATCAGCATCGAAATCAGTCTCGAGGCCGATATCCACTGTGGTGGCGAAAAGGCCGATTTTTGTGGAATGTGATTTGTTGATAGGGCAGATGAAATCTGCGAGACAAAGGTAAGGTGGCTCACCTTGCTGCTGGCGCAGGCAAGGTATTCTCATGCCACGATCAATCACTATATCATCGCCATCCGAATAAGCTTCGAAGAGTTCGAAAAGACCATAGGCATGATAGCGCCCTTCGAGGTCGTCCAATAGTCGGAGGGCTTCCTCGTGCAGACGATCCTTCTCGGCCTGCTCCTTCACCTGCCAGGCGAAGAAGAAGTACGGCCAGTTGATATAAGGCGTCAACGTTGAGATATCGTAGGTGAGTTTCATCTGAACAATACAGGCTGTCCGATATAGCTGGTGTCCACCCTACCCTGCTGGTAGACGGTATGTCCGTTGCAGATGGTGCGCTCTACGCGCCAGAGGTACATATGGTTCTCCATCGGACTCCATCCACAGCGACTCTGAATCACGTCTTTTGTCACTGTCCAACCCGCATTGGGACGAACCAGCACAATATCAGCCTGATAACCCTTGCACAGGAAACCACGCTGTCGCACTTCGAAAAGACGGGCTGGGTTATGGCACATCAGCTCCACCAGTCGCTCGATGGTGAGCACACCCTGATCCACGAGTTCAAGCATCGTCACCAGCGAGAACTGGATCATCGGCATGCCACTGGCAGCCTTCGCACATCCGCCTTCCTTCTGGGTGAGCAGATGGGGCGCATGGTCAGTACCGATGACGGTGATTCGTCCATCGTTCAATGCTTCGCGCAGGGCATCACGATCGCGTTGGGTCTTGATGGCTGGGTTACACTTGATGCGGGTGCCCAGAGCATTATAGTCCCTGTCGCAGAAATACAGATGCGAGACAGTAGCCTCTGCGGTGATTAATTGTAAATTGTCAATTGTCAATTGTGAATTAAACAACTCCAACTCCTTTGCCGTTGTCAGATGGGCCACGTGCAGACGGGCACCATGTTGCTTCGCCAGTTCCACAGCCAGACGAGTGCTCTCGTAACAGGCCTCCTCACTGCGGATCTCTGGATGATGAGTCACCTTCGGATCGTCGCCATACTTCTGTTTGGCCTCAGCCATATTGTGGTTGATGATGGCTGTATCCTCGCAATGAGCCATAATGGGCAGCTGCGAGGTCGAGAAGATGCGCTCAAGGGCCTCTCGACGATCCACGAGCATATTCCCTGTCGAAGACCCCATGAAGAGTTTGATACCAGGGACACGATGGGGATCGAGCTGGGCGAAGAGATCCGTATTATCATTGGTGGCACCAAAGAAGAACGCATAGTTCACATGACTCTTCTCGCGGGCGAGTGCCTGTTTCGCTTCCAATGCGTCAATAGTCGTAGTCTGCGGCACCGTATTGGGCATATCGAAATAGGTGGTCACACCACCAGCCGCTGCCGCACGGCTCTCAGTGTCGATATCAGCCTTCTCCGTCAGGCCAGGCTCACGGAAATGCACATGATCATCGATGATGCCAGGCAGAACGAAACATCCCGAGGCATCAATCACTTCATCGAAAGATGCTTCGGGAGTTGTATATCCTTCTGAAATCTGCAAGATCCGTCCATCCTCTATGATGATGGAGCCCTTGAAGGTGAGACCTTCGTTGACGAGCGTTCCGCCTTGTATCAGGGTTCTCATTCCTGTGGCAGATTTGGTGCAGGCACTTGCGCGGAATCAGGAACAGTCTGAGGTTCGGGCGCAGGCGCAGCCTGAGGCGCTGCCTGCGGCTGGTCATCGATCAGTCCGTTCTGACGAGCCTGAATCTCCTGAGCAGTCTTATAGTATTCCTTCACATAAGGATCGTCCTTGAACTTCTTCGTCGCCTTACTCATGATATCCTCTATCTGAGGCGTGAGTACCGGATACTGGTAGCCGCCTGTCACCATCATGAAGACGCCAGGACCCAGCACATTGTCGAAGTTCTCCACGATGAAGTTCGTCACCAGACTGTCCTCCTGCTGTGCCAGACGAGCTGCCTCTATCGAGAGCTGACGGTTGATGGAGGCCTCGTCGATACCTTCGAGCAACATCTGACTCTGCTTGTGGCCTAACTCGTTCATCTCATTGCCCAGCTGATCGTGACGGTGGATGAACTGATAGAGCTTATCGTTCAACGGTGATCCGCTGACAGTACGGCTGGTATTGTCGATGTGGATCTCTATCTCACCCTGCTCGATGACAACGGGCATCATCAGCGGTTGGTCGTCCATATACAGATTGGCCAGCTTCACGGTGTCGAGCAGACCTGCAAAACGGAATTTTCCATGCACCACGTCGCACGAGTCCATGTTTTTCAGTTCCTGGTCCTTCACCGTCTTAAGGTAGAGTTTGCTGCCATCGAGTGATGACACAGACGATGAGCCCTGAATCGAATACGACTCAGCACACGATGCGAGCGTAGCTATGATTACAAATGCGTAAACAATCTTATTCATATATAATTAGTTTCGTCCGGCAAAAATACAACGATATATTGAAGAATAAAAAAAAATTTGCGCATTTTAAAACAAATGCGCAATCTTTTATAGTTTTTTTGCCTCTTTCTCGAGTTCATGACTGATTCTATGGGTAGAATAGAGTTGTAAGATGGCTGCAACCAGCAGCACGATGACCCACTTGTTGTACACATATTCCACGTAGGTGATCTGACTCAGTCCGAACACATTCCCCATATTGGCGAGCATCAGTACAGCAGCCAGGAGGAAGCAGATGTCACTCATGATCATGATGCGACGCAGACGTCGGATGACGAAGTTCGGACCCTCATAACGCTGCTGAAGCTGCATCGACACGAAAGCGATGGCTCCTATACTATATATATAAGGTGAACTGCCCCACTCCAGCAAACTGGTACCGGCACCTACCACCATCAGCAGGGCACCGATGACGAACACCAGACTCTGGACCTTACTCAGCTGCTTCATCACTCTTCACGATTGGTTTGGCATCACGGTCGTCATCGCTCAGGATGAAGATGTCCTCGTCGTCCTCCTTCATAAAGTAACGCTCACGGGCAATCTTCTCGATAGCCTTCGGATTCTTATCGAGTTCACGGATCTGAGCCTGGTCGCGCTCAAACTCCTTCTGATAGCGTTCCGTCTCCTTCGTCAGATCGTCGATACGCTCCAGATTCTTGAAATGGCTGTAGAAACTGCTCTCATCGAGGAAGCCCACGATGAGCACGCCGATGATGCATACCACAGAATACTTGAAGAACTGCGAGTGCCAGACGCGAAGCAGAAAAGCCTTAATACTTGTCAATACCTTCATATTTCAACTATTTGGTTGCAAAGGTACTAAATTATTGTGAATTTTGCATTGTAAATCGTAAATCTTTTATTATCTTTGCAGAAAATTTTCAATCATCAATTATGGAATACATTGTTTCAGCAAGGAAATACCGCCCGCTGACCTTCGACACCGTCGTGGGACAGGCGGCACTGACCACCACGCTGAAGAACGCAGTGAAGAGCGGAAAGCTGGCACATGCCTACCTCTTCTGCGGTCCTCGTGGAGTGGGAAAGACCACTTGCGCCCGTATCTTCGCCAAAGCCATCAACTGTCAGAATCCGACGGCTGAGGGCGAGGCCTGTAATGCGTGCGAGTCGTGCCAGTCGTTTAACGAGCAGCGCTCACTCAATATCTTCGAGCTCGATGCCGCCAGCAACAACTCCGTGGAGCATATCAAGACCCTCATGGAGCAGACGCGCATCCCGCCGCAGCTGGGACGTTACAAGGTGTTCATCATCGACGAGGTCCACATGCTCTCCACCGCTGCCTTCAATGCGTTCCTGAAGACCCTCGAGGAACCCCCTGCACACGTCATCTTCATTCTCGCCACCACCGAGAAGCACAAGATACTCCCCACCATCCTCAGCCGTTGCCAGATCTACGACTTCGAGCGCATGACCATCCGCAACACCGTCGACCATCTGAAGAGCGTGGCACAGCAGGAAGGCATCACCTTCGAGGAACAAGCCCTCGCCATCATCGCCGAGAAGGCTGACGGCGGTATGCGCGATGCCCTCTCCATCTTCGACCAGGCAGCCTCGTTCTGTCAGGGGAACATCACCTACGACAAAGTGATTGAGGACCTGAACGTGCTCGATTCCAAGAACTACTTCGAGATCATCGACCTGAGTCTGGAGAACAAGGTCAGCGACATCATGATGCTGCTCAACAGAGTCATCAACAAAGGCTTCGACGGCGGCCTCCTGATCCAAGGACTGGCCAAGCATGTGCGCAACGTGCTAATGGCGAAGGACGAACAGACACTGCCTCTGCTCGAGGTGAGCGACCAGCAACGTCACGACTATCAGGAACAAGCCAGGAAGTGTCCGACACCTTTCCTCTATCAGGCCCTCAAACTGATGAACCAGTGCGACATCAACTACCGACAGTCGTCGAACAAGCGACTGCTCGTAGAGCTCACGCTCATCGAAATTGCACAGATCACTCAGCCCGACGATGCCGACGCGAGTGTGGGGCTTCGCCCCAGAAGATTAAAATCCCTGTTTAAGCAATTGATGCAACAGTCTCAGCGCACGACAGCGGCCCCACAGGTAGCCGCCGCCGAGACTCGTCGCACCAGTAAGCCTGCCCCTTCGGCCAGTGCTACCCCAACCCAGACTGCCAGCAGCCCTACGGCTACTGAAAAACCCAGCGCCCCACCCACAGTGAAACTCGGTGGCCTTGGATTCTCCTGGAACAACCTGAGCAATCAGGAAAAGAAAAAGAAGATCAACATGCAGATCATCCCTGGTACCGTTGCAGTTCCCAAGGAACAGGCCAGCGTTACCGATGCCGTCTTCTCGCAGACTGATCTCGAGTTCCAGTGGATGTCGATGTGCAACCGCATGCCGCAGAAACTCAGTGGCATCGCCACCCGTATGAAGAACATGAATCCTGTCATCACCGACTTCCCCAACGTGGAGGTCATTGTCGACAACGATCTGATCAAACAGGAGATGGAGGACATCCACAAGAGCATCATGAAGACCTTGCAGATCTACCTCCACAACGACCAGCTGTCGCTCGTCATCCGCATTGCCGAGCGCCAGGGACACGTAAAACCCCTCACACGTCGCGAGCAGTTCGAACTGCTGAGCCAAAAAAATCCTGCCGTAGAGAAACTACGGCAGGCATTCGACCTGGAATTAGCCTGATCGGCTTATTCTCCCAAATACTTCTTGATCGCTTTCAGACAAGAATCGCTGCTCACAGGCTTCGACAAGAAGTCATTGCAACCAGCCTCTGCTGCTAAAGCACGGTCACTGTCGAAGGCATTGGCCGTCAGTGCGACGATGGGGATATTAGGATTGAATTTCCTGATTTCCTTCGTGGCTGTCAGACCATCCATTTCTGGCATCTTGATATCCATCAGGATCATATCAAAACTACCACTCTTTGCTTTTTCAACAGCTTCCAGACCGGTCTTCGCACGATCATACTCATAGTACTTCTTCAGGATGTACGACATCAGGATGTAGTTGCTGTCGTTATCCTCTGCTACTAAAATCTTTTTCATTGCGGTATACAATTATTATTTAAACATATTAATTCTTTTTCCAGAGCTTGCTCATATCCTCCAGCGTCTTACCCTTGGTCTCAGGAACCAGGCGCCATACGAACAGAGCTGCTACCACACAGATAATGCCATAGAGGCCATAGGTGAACCAGTGGCCGAAATGGTCACCCTCCGTCAGATGCATGTTGAACATCGGCACGAACGATGAGCTCACGATGAAGTTCGAGATCCACTGGAAGGCAACGGCGATGGCTACTGCAGCACCACGGATGGTGTTGGGGAATATCTCGGCAATGAGTACCCAGGTGATGGGACCCCACGAGAACATGAACGAAGCCGAGTAAAGCAGCAGCGAGGCAGCTGTGACTAAGGCGAGGCTGTCGTTGCCGAAGGTGATGGCTACGCCGAAGGCACCCAGGGCCATACCCAGCGAACCAGTGATCAGCAGCGGCTTGCGACCCAGCTTCTCCACGGTGAACACAGCCACCAGCGTGAACGAGATATTGATGATACCCATGAATACCGTCAGCATCATCGGGTCGTCCATACCCATATCGCCGAAGATACGTGGTGCGTAGTAGAGCACGGCGTTGATACCTACAGCCTGCTGGAATACGGAGAGCATGATACCCACGAAGATACAGAGCGCACCGTAAGTCATCAGCTTCTCGGTCTTCACCACCATCGTGTCCTTGATGTCCTGCAGGATCTGGGCAGCCTTTGTCGAGCCGTTGATCTTGGCCAGGATACCCTCGGCCTTCTGGTCTTGTCCGATGCTCACGAGGTAACGTGGTGTCTCAGGCACGAAGCAGATGAGCAGGGCGAAGAGTCCTGCGGGCACAGCCTCACTTCCGAACATGTAACGCCAGCCTGTCGTCACCGTCCACTGGGCGGCAGGGTTAATGGCAGCCAGACCCTTACCCATCTCCTCGACGAGAGGCTGTATGTGGTCGCCCAGAATGAAGAAGTTCACGAAGTAAACCACCAGCTGACCGAAGATAATGGCAAACTGGTTCCAGCTGACGAGCATACCTCGGATGTTCGAGGGAGCCACCTCACCAATGTACATCGGACAGATGGCCGAAGCCAGACCCACGCCGATACCACCGATCACACGGTAGATGTTAAACATGATCAGCAGCGAGTAGGTCGGTGTGCCATACTCGAAGAACATGAACTCAGGATCCATCGAGCCCAGTGCTGAGATAAAGAACAGCAAGCCGGCGATGATCAGTGACTTCTTACGGCCGAGATTGGTAGCCAGGAATCCGGAGAGGGCTGATCCGATGATACATCCGATCAGGGCCGATGCCGATGTGAAACCATGCCATCCGTCCGTATAGGCGAAATCCTTAGCTTCCATGAAGAATGCCTGAAGTCCTTTCTCTGCACCAGAGATAACAGCTGTGTCGTAACCGAACAGCAGACCGCCGAGCACGGCGACCATTACGATTGAAATGAGGTAGGCTTTGCTACCCTGTTCTGTTTGTTGATTCATCATATCTAATTTGTTTTAAGTTTAATTGGCAAAGTCAGTACGAAGGTTGTACCCATCGACGACGTGCTTTCCAGCTTCAGACTGCCTCCCAGGCGCTCCGTTGTCTCATGGCAGTAGGCCAGACCCAGTCCCAGTCCTTCTGAGAACTCATCCACCTTCATGAATCGGTCGAAGATGGTGTCGATCTTGTCAGTTGGGATGCCGCAGCCCGTGTCCTCCACCGCGAAGCGCATATCCATCCCAGTGTTCTCCACCGTCAGTCGGATATGTCCCTGTTCCGTGAACTTCGCTGCGTTCTCCAGGATATTACCCAGTATCTGCAGCAGACAGTCACTGTTGGTCGTCAGCTTGGCACTGCCATTAGTCCTGTCCTCGAAGATCATCTTGATTTTCTCCGGATCGAGGGGCGGCATGGTGGCGATAGCCCTGCGACAGATGTCCACCGCGTCGGTCTCCTCCACCTCTTTTAGCAAGTCCTTCGTATTCATATTGGCCAAGGCCAGCATCTTGTTCACGAGCGAGGTGATCTGTCGTGTGCCACGGGCGATGGTCTCAGCTATCTCGTGGCGCTCTGCTGGCTCAAATGTGCTGTTCTCGTCTGTCAGAACCTGCGAGAATCCGTTGATGATGTTCAGCGGTGTCCTGATCTCGTGGCTGACGGTACGGATGAAGTCCGTCTTCATCTGGTCGGCAGCCGTCACCCTTCGGTTAGCTGCCCTCAGTTCCTCGTTCTTGGCCATCAGCCGCTTCGAGAACTTACGGCGTATCAGGAGGTTGCGGTGCAGGAGCACGATGGCGAGTATCAGCAGAACCATGGCACCAGCCATCACATAGTTCATCGTGCGGCCCATCTTCTGACTGTCCTTCATCAGACCTATCTCGTCCTGTTGCTGCTGTATGTTCTCTGCGATCATCACACCCGTGATCGAGTCGCGTTTGTGCATCAGCTCGCGCTGGGTCAGGAAGGCCTTGTCGTAGTCACCTTTATAATAATAGATGTCACATTTCAGCAGATACTGTTCCTTCTTGTCGCCCAGACTGTCGCACTGTGCCAGTGCCCGCTCTGTGTCGCCACTGAGCAGCGTGTTGTAGACACGGGCATAGGGCACGAACAGGTCGCCCGAAGGCATAGGGTTCCTGGCTTCCATCGCCTCCATCTGCCGGATATACGATCTGAAGGCATCATAGTTGCGCTGCTTGAACATCACGATGGCCTTCATGGCGTAGGCGTCGGCCATGCCCCTGTAGTAGTTCCACGAGTCCTTGTGCTGCTGCAGATACTTCAGATCCTCATCGATCCAACGGAGCGACTCCTTCAGGTTATTGTTCAGCTGCGTGTGGGCCAGCGCCAGATACACGAAGCCAAGTCCCTCGTCCTCGTAGACCGATCCTTTGATCAGCTCTATCGATTTCTTGAACTCCTCCATCGCCCCAGGGATATTGCCACAGGTGTTATACACGTGGCCCATCATGTTCGGCACGAAGTAGCGCTCATCCTTGGCATCCTTGTCTTCCTCCATTTCAGCCCTCATCAGTTGGGTGATATGGTAGGCGTCGTGCACGTTCATCTTCCCAAGGTTATAGAGCACGGCACAGACCCACGCCGTATAGACCGCGAACCTGTCGCCCTCAGCCCTGGCATGCGCCTGCATGGCCTTACAGGCATCATACACCTTCTTGGGTTCTTCCTGACTCGCAGCGTTCCACATCTCGAAGAGCAACTGCCTATGCACCACAGAGTCCTTGCAGGTTGAGGTTTGGGCTGATGCTGGAGCGGTCAACAAGAGGACCGCCGAGAGTAATATGGCTCTGAGCCAGATGGTGATATGCATATCAGAATATCCAGTTCTTAATTATTTGTGCGTGCAAATTTAATGTTTTTCTTCGAAACTTCCAAACATTTTGCCCCCATATCCACATTTTTTTAGAAGAATCCTTCGTCAACTCGGATTTTTTGTTTAATTTTGTGCCCATTCAGACTAATAACAAAACTAATATGAGAAAGCTGACTACACTTTTGCTCTTGGCTGCAGCCCTCACGGCTACGGCTCAGAATCACGTCCTCGACGTGAACACACAGAAACTTGGGGCCCCCGTACAGCCTACGATGTACGGCATCTTCTTCGAGGATATCAACTACGCTGCCGACGGTGGCCTCTATGCCGAGATGGTGAAGAACCGCTCGTTCGAGTTCGACCAGCCGCTGATGGGCTGGCGCGCCTATGGCAACTTCCAGCTGAAGGACGACGGTCCCTTCGAGAACAATCCCCACTACGTGCGCCTCGGCTACTCTGGCCATAGCGACAAGTTCACGGGTCTCGAGAACGAAGGCTTCTTCGGCATCGCCGTCAAGGAGGGTGCCACCTACCGTTTCTCCCTCTGGGCCCGCTGTCCTGAGGGCGGCAAGTCCGCACTCGAAGTCAGCTTCGTCAAGAACAACACGATGCAGGAAGACCAGCGCTTCGCCAAGGTGAAGGTGAAGATCGAGGGCAAGGAGTGGAAGAAATATACCGCCGAACTCAAGGCACCCTGCACAGAGCCCAAGGCCGCCCTCCGCATCTTCCTCCGCAAGAGTGGCGACGAGGCCATCACCACCACCGATGTCGAGCACATCTCACTCTTCCCCACCGACACGTGGAAGGGTCGCGAGAACGGCATGCGCAAGGATCTGGCACAGGCCCTCTGTGACATGCACCCAGGCGTGTTCCGCTTCCCTGGCGGCTGCATCGTCGAGGGTGTCGACCTCGCTTCGCGCTATCAGTGGAAGAACAGCGTGGGGCCCGTTGAGAACCGCAAGCTCAACGAGAACCGCTGGCACTACACCTTCGACAAGCGCTTCTACCCCGACTATTTCCAGTCCTACGGCCTCGGCTTCTTCGAGTTCTTCCAGCTCTGCGAGGACTTCGGCTCAGAGCCCCTGCCCGTCATCAGCTGTGGTCTGAGCTGTCAGTTCCAGAACCCTGACCCCACGAAGCCTGGCGTTCATGCTGCCCTCGACGAACTCGATCCCTATATCCAGGATGCCCTCGACCTCGTGGAGTTTGCCAATGGTCCCGTCGACTCCAAGTGGGGCAAGGTGCGCGCCGAGATGGGACACCCCGAGCCCTTCAACCTGAAGTTCCTCGCTGTGGGTAACGAACAGTGGGACTACGACGACGCCCACGGAGGCTACGGCCCTGTGTTCACAGCCCGTCTCAAGAAGTTCAGCGACGCCCTCCGCGCCAAGTACCCCAACCTGAAGCTCATCGGCACCACAGGTCCTAACTCCGAAGGCTGGGACTTCGACCTCCTGCAGCCCCGTATGAAGGAGCTGAAGGTCGATCTCTACGACGAGCACTACTACCGCAACGAGGAGTGGTTCCTCACCCACGGCCTGCGCTACGACACCTACGATCGCAAGGGTCCCCGTGTCTTTGCTGGCGAGTATGCCTGTCACGGCAGCAAGAACCACAAGTGGAACCATTACTATACCTCTTTATTGGAAGCAGCCCACATGACGGGTATCGAGCGTAATGCCGACATCGTCCACATGGCCACCTACGCACCCCTCTTCGCCCACGTCGAGGGCTGGCAGTGGCGCCCCGATGCCATCTGGTTCGACAACCTCCGCATGTTCAAGTCCGTCAGCTACTACGTCCAGCAGCTCTACGCCACGAACAAGGGCACCAACGTGCTCTCGCTCACCATGGACAAGAAGCCTGTGGCAGGCCAGCCAGGACAGGACGGACTCTTCGCCTCTGCCGTCTTCGACAAGCAGACGGGCGAGGTCATCGTCAAGGTCGTCAACACCTCTGAGGCTGCCCAGCCCGTCACCCTGAACCTCCAGGGCATCAAGGCCGCAGGCGAGGCACAGACCATCACCCTCTGCCACAACGGCATGGACGATGAGAACACACTCGACGAGCCCGAGAAGATCACGCCGCAGCCAGGCACCATCGCCGTTGCCGCAGGCAAGAAAGCCGCTACCATCAGCGACGAGCTCGCCCCCAGATCCTTCCGTATCTACAAAATCAAGAAGTAAAAGAAAATGATAAGTTTGCCCCTCTGGGTCTGGATCTCATTCTATGTGCTGGTGTTCATCATGCTGCTCATCGACCTGAAGTCGTTTGGCAGGAAGGGCCAGCATGAGGTCAGCGTGAGCGAAGCCCTGA
>JAEEGJ010015228.1_pt1 | contig 17993 bp, 18 predicted proteins | sample 8958761 | NCBI WGS metagenome assembly JAEEGJ01 (sample SAMN16246546, study PRJNA631951) | gut metagenome | biome: gut microbiome; feature: rumen; material: RS-attached | host: Bos | place: Iran: Karaj | collected 2018-10
GCTTCGACACCTTGAACGCCGGTATCGTTACCAAGGACCTCGTGAACCTGATGGAAGGTGTTGAGGCTAAGGCTGTCAACAGCGCCGAGTTCATCAAGGCCATCCGCACCAACCTCGAGAAGCGCCTCGGCTAATCCCCAATCGACGTTTCTGACGAGAGACCCTAACGAGGGCTGCGACAACTGGTGCCGCAGCCCTCGTTTTTTTTAGCCTTTCCTGTATTACGGGCTGATAGCCCGCAATACAAGGACAGCACACTTTCATGGAGTTGCGGATCGAGAGCGATCATAAAAAAAGCAGAGTAGAAGTTGGTGTGTTGGATGGTTTTCTTTAAATTTGCGGGTGAATAAACAACTTTGTTTTCAACCTTTTAATCATGTTTTTAGTTATGAAGCGAACAATTACTCTTATTGCACTGGTTGCTGCCCTGCTCATCCCGAGCATGGCCAGCGCTCAACGCATGCCCGCCAAGAGTGGCATGAGGTTGTCTCAGTTCAAGGCTCCCGCCGCTGCACCTGCTCGTGCCGAGGAAGAGCCCATCATGGATGTCCCTGAGGGCACCCTGTATGACAACATGTATGCTTCCTCGTATGCCTATGGCCTGGGCTGGGGCGACATCTACATCCAGAATGTGGATGGCGGCATCGGCAAGGTAGTCGAGGGCAACGACGGCAACCTGTACATCTACAATCCCATCTCACAGGGCTACATCTGGTTCTCGATCCTGCCCTGGATCAAGGCTGAACCGGCAGGCGACGGCAAGTATGTCGTAAAACTGCCGCAACTCTACATCATTGACGTTGGCGACCCGTACTATGCCTACTGCATGCACTATGACGAGGATGAGGGCATGCCCGTCGTCGAGGAAGAAGGCGAAATCGAGTTTACCTGGGAGAACGGCGTGCTCACCCAGCTGGGCGACAAGTTCATCGGCTTGTGCGACGCCACGGCCGACTGGTTCTACATGGCCGACCAGCACATCGTGTATGCGCCCATGACCGAAGAGCCCATCACGCTGTCGGAAACCGAATACTACATTCAGTCCTACACCATGACCTACCTGTCAGATCCCACCGACCTGACCAAGACCAAGGAGCGCATTGTGGACGTGGTCATCGATGGCGAGGACATCTACATCGGTTACCTCAACAACAACAATCCTGATGCATTCATCAAGGGTCATCTGGCTGACGGCAAGGCTACCTTCCCCACCCGCCAGTACCTGGGCGTTGACGCTTACTACAACGGACACATCTATGTGCTCACCGGCGATGCGTTTGTCGATACCGAGACCTACGGCAGCCCCGTGTTCAACTACAACCTGAACGACGAGATTGTCTTTGATGTCGATGAGGAGGCCCACAACATTGTTGCCGAGTGGCCCGCAGCCATGGTCACCAACGTTGGCCCCAACACGCTGTCAATCATCAACGACTATGTGGCTCCCGGCCTCGTTGCATTTGACGAATTCCCTGCAGTTCCCGCAACGCCCATCTTCACCGATGACGACCTCACGGTCAACAGCAACGCCGGATGGGTGGCACTGCACTTTACCATTCCCACAGTTGACGTTGACGGCTACAAGCTCAACGAGAACAAGTTGTACTACAACATTCTCCTCGACGGTGATGTATTCACCTTCGACCCCGAGCTCTACATCGGCCTGCCCACGTACATGACTGACATTCCTTACAGCTTTGAGGACAATGTCAACTTTGACATCTACATCAGCGGTAACGGCCGCCACACGGTTTATCTCTATACCACCGACTTTGAGACCGTAGGTGTGCAGAGCATCTACACTGCCGGCGATGAGGTGAACCGCTCTGAGGTTGCCTATGTCGCCAATCCCCTCCCCTCGGGCATCAACGAGGTGGGCACCGGCGCACAGGTTGTCGAGACCCGCTACTATGACCTGACCGGCCGTGAGCTGCCCGCAGCACCCGCTAAGGGCCTGTACCTGCAACGCAGCACCTACAGCAACGGCACCACCGCCACCATCAAGGTCGTGAAGTAACCGCATCAACACTGTTTTGACACTGACAAGGGCCGCGACACCTGCTGTGCCGCGGCCTTTTATATGTATAGTTTCCAAACCAGCTGTTCAAGTATTACGGGCTGGCAGCCCGTAATGAGCACATGAAGATGGCATGGACATGGACGCCCCATTATCAATGGGCAAGATGGCTTGGCTCCTTTTGAGAGGAAATATCTCCTGTGTGAATCTAAGAATTAGGAAAAATCATTATCTTTGCATGATTAAACACGGAGGAACGGGAATATGATCAGTTATTGGAAATGCAAGGACGGATTTCGCGAGATCCATCAGTGGAAGTCGGGGTGCTGGGTTAAGGTCTCCAACCCGACTGCAGAGGAACTGGCAGTGCTCAAGGAGCGCTTTGCTGTTCCCGACTTCACCCACGATGCCGAGGACATCGAGGAGCGTCCCCGCGTGGACCATGAGAACAACTGGATGCTGGTTTTCATTCGTATTCCAAACCGCAGCCTCGACGAGGACGGCGAGACGATGTTCACGACGGCTCCAATGGCCGTTCTCATTCGCGACGACGTGTTCATCACGGTCAACTATTTCGAGAACGAGGTCCTTGACGACTTCATCAGCTGGAGCCAGCGCCGCCACCTCAATTCCTGCAAGGGATATGACCTGCTGTTGTCGCTGATGCTGTCCACATCGGTGTGGTACCTGAAGTACCTCAAGCAGATGAACACGATGATGAGCGCCGCCGAGGAGCGGCTGGAGCAGAAGATGGACAATGACGAGCTGATGCGCACCATGGGCTTGAGCAAATTCCTGATCTACTTCATCACGTCGCTCAAGGGCAACATGACCGTGCTGGCGCGCCTCAAGAAGCGCCTGCGCTCATTGCCCCACGACGAGGACCTGTTTGAGGACGTTGAAATCGAGACGCAACAGGCCCTGGACACCGCCAGCATCTATAACGACATTCTGGAACGACAGCAAGAGACCTATTCATCGGTCATCGGCAACAACCTGAACCGCATCATGAAGACGCTCACCGTGGTGACCATCCTGCTGATGATTCCCACAGTGGTGGCAGGCTATTATGGCATGAACGTGCCCAACGGCCTGGAATCGCGTTGGGTGGGTTTCCCGCTGGCCGTTATCATCTCGCTGTTGCTCATGGCCATCGGGTACGCCTTCATCCGTCACAGCAAATTCTTCAAATAACGGCAACGCATCACACAACAAGCCCGGCAGCGCAATCACTGCCGGGCTTGTTTGTGGTAAATGATGACCGATTGGCGATTTACTTCAGAGCGAAGGCTACACCGCCAATGCCCACCAGCTCCTGATAGGCGAGCACACCAGGCTGCGACAGCTCTACACGGGTGTAGCTGCCATCACGGGTGATGACATCAACGTGGGTGTCGTCAACAAAGGTGAAGAGCTTCACTTCCTGACCATTGTTCTCGAGTGACCAGGAGTTGTCCTCGGCGTTGAAGTTGAAGCGGGTTACCTGCTTGGTAGTCATGTTGGTGATGGTATAACCACCCTCGTTGCGGGCCACCAGATACTTGGCATCCTTGCCGTCAACGACCTTGACCTCGGATGCGAGGGCAGGATTCTCGCCTGACCAGAACTCAATCGAGTTCAGGATGAACAGGTCGGCAACAAAGCACAACTCATAAACGGGCAATACCCACATGGCCACAAAGACGATTTCGTTCACGAACTTGTCGCCTACATGATCGTTCCAGTTCTTTACCTTGTTGAACAGGGCAAAGCTGCCGATACATGACTGCATCATCATGGATGCTGAGAGAGCCACTACTGTGGCCAGAATCAAATGTTTCTTTCTCATAATGATTGACATGTTGATTGGTTACATTATTTCTTATAATTCTTCTTGTAGTTCTCGTAGCAATTAAGCACTTTAACGACATAGTCCACGGGCTCAGTGCCGCGACAATAACCGTTGGAGCACACCGAGTCGTTATAATACTCCGGATCCATCTTCCACAACATCGCCTGCTCGACATTCTCGCTCCACACGCGCGGATCAAGCTCATACTTGCGGGCAAGGGCGATAGCGTCGGTCACATGGCCAGAACCGGCATTGTAAGCGGCCAAGACAAACTTGATGCGGTCGTCGGGGCCGGTGCGGCTGCGCATGATGCCATCAAGCTCCTTGAGAATCTTGGATGCCACGCGGATGCTCACCTCAGGGTTGCTCAAGTCATTCTCATCCACGCCAAAGAGCCGTGCCGTCTTGGGCATCACCTGCATGATGCCGCGGGCACCCATCCATGAAGTGGCATTGGGGTCGAAGCCCGATTCCGAGAAGGCTATCGCCGCCAACAGGCGCCAATCCCATCCCAGTTCCTGGGCATACTGCTTGAACACTTGGTCATAGGGCGAAATGCCGCCTGGAGGCGTCACGGCCAACGTATCGACCTTGATCGAATCGGGTTTGGGGCCACGGTTCATCTCAAAATAGTGCTTGAGAGCCTGCTTGGAATACTCCTGCGCATTGCTGCTAGCCGCCCACTCGTTGATGCTGTCGGCCAGCCACTGGTTGCGCCTGGCGACGGCCCACGACGAGCGTTGTTCAAAGCCTACACGCAACTGGATGTTGATGCTGTCATAGTAGGTGAGATTCATCTGGGCGATATCGCTGTCCACGATGGTAAACGAGATTTCACGCTTAGAAACCTGCTGGATGAGTTCGGTGGGCAAGGCCGCCTCGCCCTCCACCGTGTGGATGTCAATACCGCCACCCACCTCGTTGTCCAGGTTGCGCAGGCGGGACTCATATTTGGAGCCCTTTTCCACATACACGTCGCGCCCGATGAGTTCCGTCACATCATGAATCAGCCCTGCGCCACTGTGCTGCACGAGCACCTGGTAGGTCTCGTTGACGGCACCGCAGTGCAGCACGCGCGACTTATACTCGGCCGTGACGGGAATTTCGCAGGCCAGCACGTCCACCGTGCGTTTGTCAAGCATTTTGAGCAGGTCTTTCATGCTTCGGGCGACCTTGAATCGCAAGGCTATGCCACGCGAGCGCGCAAAGTCACAGATGCGGTCATAGTCATATCCCATGGTGTCGCCCTTTAGGATGAAAAATCCTGTCGGGCTGTAGAGGGTGCCCACATTGAGCGTGTCGGGCAAGCGGTGCTGCGGTGCCGACTGGTTTTTCTTGCCGCCACACGACATCACGATCGACAGCAGCAATGCCAACAACAATGAGGGCAGGAGACCACGCATGATCACAGGTAGTTGGGAACAACGAGCAGGAGATATATAAACACCGCAGGCGCCACAAGCAAGAGGCTGTCGATGCGGTCTAGGATGCCGCCATGACCCGGCAGCAGGTTGCCCGAGTCCTTGACACCCACCGTGCGCTTAATGAGCGATTCCACGAGGTCGCCAAAAGTGGCGAACACGGCAACCACCACGCTCATACCAACCCAAACCGTCAGGTCAGGTACCTGGAAGAACTCATTGAACCAGTGGTGGGTTGCATAGGCCCCGGCAACACAAAACGCCACACCACCGATGACGCCTTCCCACGATTTTTTAGGGGAAATGCGCTCGAACAGGCGGTGACGGCCCAGCAGCATGCCCACACAATAGGCACCCGTGTCGTAGAGCCAGATGAAGATGAACATGCCCAGCAGCAAGCGGGGGGCAGTGATGCTCATGATGCCGTTGAGCATCGCTATGGGCAGCGCCACATAGCCCAACGAGAAGAATGAGCGTTCAAGACTGTGGACCGCATTCTGGCGCGGGCGGTAGAGCTGCACGATGGTGCGCAACAACAGATAGGCAGCGATGGGCAGCAGCCACATGGAACGCGACTGCATCGTCGTGCTCTCATAATGCAGGTAGAGAGACACAAACACCCCGATGCCACCCAGCATGTCGATGATATTGACCAGCCACGACTGCGTGGCGTCGTCCTTGGCCATGGAAATCATCTCGCCGATGCCCAGCACAATCAGCAACGGGAACACCAGCAGATACATGACCGGTGAGTTGTCGAGCAGCAGGATTGCCGCCACAATCAATGCGATATAGATGACGCCCGAGAGGACGCGTTTAATCAAGTTCACCATAGCGTATTCGTCTTATTTGGTGCAAATGTACAATTTTATCACGACATAAACAACATCCGTTCAGCCAAGAGTCTAAAAAAATGAAACCTTCCGTCACCATCATGGGCGAGGAAGGTTCCTTTTAACCTTGGGGAGAGGGCGATTATTCTGGTTTAATTCAAAATCATCGACTCTAATCCTCTCGGCAACTCGACGTTGTACTGATAAGCCCTTGCAAACTGCTTGAGGAACTCCACGGTTGCCTTTCTCGGGCCTTTAACTGATGTCATAACGTCTTTTTCTTGTTTTGTCGAAGTAGTCATTTTGTGCATAGGCAAACCTGTTTTAAAATTCTTACACTTTGATAACGCACACATGGCCCCTAATATTATATCGTTCTCGTAATTTAATATTTTTTTTCATTTAGGTATCAGAAAAAGAAAGCCTGCGACTATTCACTAGCGGCAGGCCCTCACATGAAACAAAAAATTCACTCTTCGTTATTCCGTCAGGCGGTCAAGGACAGTGCGTACCAGGTCCTCGACAGCTGTCTTGTAGTTGGGATTGACATCGGTGGCGACACGGTTGGCGATAATGGAGCAAACGGTCATCGCGCGGTGCCCCAGCATGAGCGCCATGCCCTGCAGGGCACTGCTCTCCATCTCATAGTTGGTGATGTGTCCGCCGTTGTACTCAAATTTCTCAATGCGGCTGTTGAGCTCTGGCTCGGCCAGTTCCAGGCGCACGCGGCGTCCTTGCGGGCCGTAAAAGCCCACAGCGCTGATGGTGTAGCCGCGCACCATGTCGTCACGACCGATTTTCTCGACCAGCCACGGGTCGGCATCCACGACGTAGGGCTTGGCGAGTAGAGGATTCCACTTCACAAATTCGCAGAATTTCTTCTCGAAGTCCAGGTCAGCCACCTTGTTGCGGTCGGCATAATAGTTGATGACGCCATCAAAGCCGATGGCCTTGGATGCGATGACTGAAGTGCCTACGGGTACATAGGGCTGCAGACCGCCCGAGGTGCCAATGCGCACAATGTTGAGCGTGCGGTGCTCGGCTCGAGGTGTGCGAGTCTCGAAATCGATGTTTGCCAAGCCGTCGAGCTCAGTCATCACGATGTCGATGTTATCGGGACCGATACCATGAGAAAGCGCCATGATGGGCTTGCCGTGATAGGTGCCACCAATAGCGTGGAACTCGCGGCTGGAAGTTTCCCAATCCCGTGTGTCAAAATAAGAGGCAATCATGGTCACACGGCCGGGGTCGCCACACACGATGATGTTGTCGGTCAACTGTTCGGGTTTCACATGGATGTGGAACGCTGAACCATCATCATTGATGATGAATTCTGAGTCGGGGATTCTGTTAGTATTCATATCGTTGTATTATTAGCGTTTCGGTTCTTAGTTGCGAATTAAATAGCAAAGGTACTAAGTTCTATTGAATTATCAAAATCCCCAGCCATAAAAAATAAAAATAAAACTATGCAATCACATAGCGGCAACCTGGTAGGGTGGCGATTACATTTTTGCAGTCAAGTTCAACCAGGATGCTCATGAGTTTATAGACCGGAGCATGAAGAGCATCGGCAAGAGCGTTGAGATGGATTTCGCCGCGGTCGCGAATGACGTCAACCACAGCCTGCTCCTCCTTGGTCAGTTCCGGGAAGAGATCAAGCTGCTGGGGGGCCAATTTGGTACCCTCCCAGCGCATGGCCGTCATCAGGTCGTCGGCACCGGTGATGAGTGCTGCCTTGTTGGTGGCAATGAGCTTGTTGCAGCCAGCCGAGAACTCGTCGCCGCAGCGGCCGGGCACCGCCATCACGTCACGGTTATAACTCATCGCGAGCGAGGCAGTGACAAGAGCACCGCCCGACCCCGCCGACTCGACAATCACCGTGCAGTCGCTCAAAGCTGCCACGATGCGGTTGCGGGCCAGGAAATTACTCTTCTGCACCTCGTCCTGAGTGGTATAGTCGGTCAGCAGCATGCCTCCATGCTTGGCAATGGCGATGGCGTCGTTGCGGTGCATGGCAGGATAGATATGGTTCAACCCTCGCGGCAGCACAGCCACAGTCGCCACACCATGCTTGAGGGCAGCGCGATGGGCCGCAATGTCGATACCATAGGCCAAGCCGCTCACCACGACCAGGTCGGGCAGGCGCTGGGCCAGTTCCCCGATGAGCGTTTCACAGAACCTGATGCCGTATTGCGTGGCATGCCTGGTCCCGACGACGCTGATGACGTGAGCACTCTCGAGATTACACTTGCCCAGCGTGTAGATCATCGCCGGAGCATCAGCGGCCTCGACAAGGCGATGCGGGTAATTCTCATCGGTAAAATAGGTGGCAGCGATGCCGTGCTCTCGCACAAAAGCCTCCTCTTTCACCGCCCGTTGCAAGCGCTCCTGGCGGTACTTGTCGCTGTAGATCTTGCTGCGGCCACGCGTGAGGGCGCGCAGTTCTTTCTCACTCATCGTGAAGAACCGCTGCTCGTCGCCCACGACGTCCATCAGCTTGCGCGCCAGGTCCACGCCCATGCCCTGCAGGCTTGCAAAAGCAATGCGGTAGGTCAGTGGAGTATATGCTGCGTCATTGCCGGTCATTGTTGCTCAAGGTATTTGGAAATCTGCGCGGCCAGGTCATCGCCACGGTTGATGCGTCCATCCTTTTCCATGCACACGATGGTGACCACGGCACTCACGACCGCCGCTGCGTCCCCTTTCCTGAAAATGTCCTGGTAGAAAATGAAGCGCGGTCCCTTGCGTTCAATCCATAGCCGGCTCAGCATCACGTCGCCGCTGCGCAATGGCGTGTGGTAATCGATTTCCATGCGCCGCACCACGGGAATCAGCCCCTCACGGGTCAAGCTGCCGAAGGGGATGCCCTCCTGCTTGACAAAGGCATGACGCGTGTGCTCGAGATAGTGCAGATAGATGGCGTTGTTGACGATGCCCTCGCTGTCGAGTTCATAGTCCCGCACAGCGATTTCCAGCGTGAAGATGTATTTGTCCTGTATCATTGTGTCGCAAAGATAGCTAAAAAAGGCTTCGGCCAGGTGGTTTGAGGGCAGTTTTTTCCATCCCGGGCAAAACGAAGCCTGCCCGCGGGCTGATCATCTCAGCGGGCGGGCAGGCAGATATTGTTGAACGGCCTCAAATTACTTCAGCCAGTCCTGTACCTTGTCGTTGGGGACCATGCGCTCCTCAAACACGTAAGCGCCAGTCTTCTCGGAGCGGACCATCTTGATCACCTTGCTCCATGAGCGTCCTTCACCAGTCTGAAGGGTTGCAACTACTTTCTTTGCCATACTGTTATATAGTCGTTTAAAGGGTTGTTATTACTTGATCTCCTTGTGAACGGTCATGCGTTTCAGATAGGGGTTGTATTTCTTGAGCTCCAAACGCTCGGTGGTGTTCTTGCGGTTCTTGGTCGTGATGTAACGGCTGATGCCGGGAACGCCAGTACCCTTCTGCTCGGTGCACTCCAGAATGACCTGTACGCGGTCGCCTTTTGCTTTCTTTGCCATAATACAGTTGCTCCTTTCTTACTTGTTGATAACTTGGATTTCAGTGAGGTGGCCTTCCTCGGCAGCCTTCTTCAGGGCAGCGTCGAGACCCATCTTGTTAATGTTGCGCAAGCCCGAGGCCGACACGGTCAGGCGAATCCACTGTCCCTGCTCGGGCCAGAAGAACTTGCGGTTGAAGACGTTAACGTTGAATTTGCGTTTCGTCCTGCGCTTGGAGTGCGACACGTTGTTGCCCGTGATCGCCTTCTTTCCGGTGATTTGACAAACTTTAGACATAGTTTCTCTTTTTTGTTTAGTTATTGTTCTTGTTTTACATTCTCTCGTTGTCGACTCGCGCGCTACATGCCTGCCTGTACACAGAAAAACACAGGCGCAGCACAATAAACCGGGTGTGGACATCCAATCGTGGAGAGGGCGCTCTATCCCACCGGTGTGAGAAGCCCACCGGCATCCAGGGATCGAACAACAATCGGGTGTCTCGCTCGTTTAATATCGTCCTACGCTTGACTGCCAGGCACTTAGCATCATAGCCTTGACATCGAAGTTTCAACGATCAAGTGTCACACTCTTGACTTGACTAACGCATGAGCATCAACGCCAGCAAGACATGTGCCGCGAAATCGGCTGCAAAGATAGATACATTTTTTGAACTACACAACACATTTCCAACACTTTTCTTCATTTTTTTGTCATGGCGCCATCGATTCAATGAAGAAACAGGGTGCGGTTTCCCGATGGCAACCGCACCCCTATAAGTTGAAACGATACCGTTCAAGAAGGCCTCTACTGGCAATTGATAATACGGTCAATCATGAAGGTGACGTCGGCAATCGACACCATGCCGTCAGCATTCATGTCGGACGCGTTAGGCATATCGTCATCCCCCAGCAGCAGGTCAATCAGCGACGTCACGTCAGCGATGCACGGATTAGCCCGTCCCTCAAGCGTGATGACAATTGTGCTGCTTCCCGGGCAACTGCAGGTGAGTGTCGCCTGATGAGGGCCTTCGTTGGTGGGATGATAGACAATCCTCACCGAGCTAGTCTTGACAATGTCGCTCGCCTTAACAACGTAATAACTGAAACAGCCGTCACCGCTAAGTTCAAAACTATAGTTCGAGAGTCCGTCAAGGTCGGGAACCTTTCCAAATGTCGTGGATTGGCCAGGAGTTCTCACCACAGGGGTATTGGGGTCGTGCGGAACCTCAGCATCGGCCCAACGCAGCACCTCGGTACTGGTTGTCATCTGGCCTACAGTGGCAAAGAATGACAGTGTCGTCGAGTGGGTGACCGTGGCATTGACGTCGTTGACGTGAGCGGTCATGGGAATGACCACATCGTCAGCAGCACCGCTGGCAAGAACAAGGTCGGCATCGCACGCGCCGTAGAAGACAGGCACCATTTTCACCGTCACCCTCACGCCAGCAGCAGCCTCCTGCGGTGTAATGGATGCAGGTGTCACATGGTATTGGAAGGCATGATTGCCTCCGTCAACGGTCAGTATCACGTCATCGCTGAGGTTTGCACCAGTTACCGTAAAGCTTGAGGTCCTGGGATAGCCCAACGACAGCTCGCCGAAGTCCAACACGTCAGCATTCACCGTAATCACGGGAGTGGCCTCTTGGCCAGCTGCAGCCGACCACGATTGAAGGGCCGTGAACAGCAGTACCGTCATAAATAGTGTAATCTTCTTCATATTCTTGTTTGGTTTATTCCCATGTCAGGGCCTAGCCCCTGGTGGAATCACATTACATTATATTATGTTGCAAATGTACTCAAAATCCACCATCATCCAACACTTTCAGGCCTACTTTGTTGCCCATCCGCTATTTTTCCCAAAAAGCGCCACCTGATTCCGATACGGCTGAGGCCGCAATCTTATCCTAATGCACCATCGGTTTTTAGCCCCTATCACGGTTTTCAATCATGGCTAGAGGCAATGTCGGGCTATTTACATAATGAAAATAATTTTTTTTTGAAAATTTCCGCATTTTGTTTTGTAAATTCAAAAAATGTGTTTACCTTTGTGCACTCAAGCAAATTCATGAGCTATGGAATGTATAAATGTTATTCGCTGGCTGTGAAGCCTCGCGTGACTTTAAGTGCTTAGTAATGGTTTGTTTTACAGAACGATAACCCAGATCTGGACGATCTGGGTTTTTCGCATCCCAACCTTTAGACACAGCGATGGCGCGGAAACAGTTTCCACGCCATCGCTGCTATATCAGGGATATTGATTCTTAATCCAGGACCGGGGTAAATTTACTTAGCACAGCGACACCTTGATGTCGTCCTTGCCCTCTTCAAAGTTGAGCTTACCTTCCTTGGCGAGCCAACCGAGAGCGCAGTGCATCTCATTCACTTTGAGCTTAGTCACCTTGCGCAGCTCCTTAGTGGGAAGAGCCTTCTGCGCATCGTTCAGGGCGTTCCACACGAGACCAGCCCAAGTTCCAATGTTTTCAGCGTTCATAAAATTAAACCTTTAATAAAACAATCAAAATAATAATGTTGATTCTAAAATCGGGGGCAAAGGTAGTATTTTTTTGATTTGCCGCACAAAAAATCATGCAAAAAGTCATGCAAATGCCCGAAAACAGTCATGCAATCCGTTGCATAGCCAGCAAATTGTATAGGGTAAAGGGCGACTATCTAGAGTTTGCCGCCCAGCAAGCGATACAGGTCAAGCGTGTGGGCAAAGTCGGTGCGCTGGCCGTCGGTGAGCATTTTCACGTGGTGGATGCCACGGGTACTCATCAGCTTCAGGACAATCCAGTTGCTGTGGGCCAATGCATAGACCAGATCCTTGTGGACCGGTTGCAGCACGTCGTCGCTGCATTCCCAATAATAGACGTCGTCAATCGCGCCGCCCTCGTGATTGCTGGGATAAAACGGGTAGTCATAGCCATCGATGTTGAAAATCAGCTGGTCAAAGTCCAGCGGGTCGTCGGCACAATACTGCACACGCAGGCGCAACGGTCCGGGCACGCTGTCCTCGCCCATGGCAAAGGTGAAATACACCTCGTTGCTCGACTTGTCGCGCGCGACGTATCGGGAATGGCAATCGCCCGCTTCATCCACCTCAAAGCCCGGCATGAGCTGCTCGATTGTGGTGGTGACGGGCAGGTCGCGCCAGGTCATGCGACGATAGCCGTACTCGGTGAGCGAGTAATCCCCGCCCAGCAGGGAATCGAGCGCGGCTTGCTCAGCAGGCGTCTTGCTGGTGCGCAGCTTGAGCCGATGGCCCACGACGGCATTGCTGTCGCGCGATGCTGCAGGCGGCAGGTCAACAGTGCCCCACACCTCGTCGCTGGTGTCCCACGGGTCAGCCTTGGGCTCGGCCTTGCGAGACATCTGATCCTGCAGCTTTTTCACTGCCTTGGCACGTTCCCGCTCGGGGTGCAGGCGACGTATCCCGGGCTTGATACTCGGGTCCTTGTCGTCATCATCACGCGACACACTAGCCATCCCCACAGGCACAGCCAGCAAAGCCACAAGCAACAAAATAATGTATTTCTTTAATCTTAGCATTGATAACAATTATAGTAGTGAGAGGAGCAGGAGCTGGGCCTCGAGGGTGGCACGGGTGATGACGCGGTCACGGTCGCCAGGCAGCTGCTTGACTTGGGCAACCACCTTGTCCCCGCATTTAGCCGCCATCCACACGGTGCCCACGGGCTTGGTGGGTGTACCGCCTCCAGGACCGGCAATGCCGCTGGTGGCGATGGCGCAGTCGGTGCCTATGGCGCGGCAAGCGCCTTCCACCATCTGACGCACAACGGGTTCGCTCACCACACCGTGGTCGATAATGTCCTGCTCGCTGACACCAAGCAGCGACATCTTCACCTCGTTGGCATAGCTCACCACTGCGCCCTTGAAGTAGTCGCTGCTGCCGGCAATGGAGGTAATCTGGTGGGCGATGTTACCGCCAGTGCAGCTCTCGGCGGTGGCAAGGGTCAGGCCACGCTCACGCAGGCGCTCGCCCAGTATCTCGGGCAGACGTTTGTCGCCATCGGCAATGATGTGACCGCCCAAAATCTCGTGCAACTGCCGCGAAAGGCGTTCCATATCGTCGTTGATCTGGCGGGCATCAGTTGAGGAGCCCGTCAGCCTCAGTCGGATGATTCCGCCCTCGGGCAGATAAGCCAGATGGATGCCGTGAGGCAGATTGCGCTCAAACTCGTCGAGTTGCATCGCCAGGGCTGACTCGATGATGCCTGTAACGACAAACGTGCGGAACTCAATGTCCTCGCCATCGTTGAAACGCGCCAGCAACTGCGGAATGACGGCACGTTCCATCATTCCCTGCAGTTCAAAGGGCACGCCGGGCATGCTCACCAGCACCTTGCCGTCACGCTCAAACCACATGAGCGGCGCCGTTCCCACCTCGTTTTGGATCACGCGGCACGACGAGGGCACCATGGCCTGCAGGCGGGTGTACTCGTTGAGTTTGAGGTGGCGGCGTTCCATCACCTGGCGCACATTGGCTTCGACGGCCTCGTCGAACACCATTTCGCCGCCAAAGTAGCGACACAGTGTGGGCTTGGTGATATCGTCCTTGGTCGGTCCCAGGCCACCCGTCATCAAGATGACGTCGGTTTGGGCAAAGGCGCGATCGATGGCGAGCTCAATCTGCTCGGCATCGTCGGGTACCACCTGAACGGTATTCACGTCCCAACCGCGCGGCGTCATGTGACGGGCAATCCAGCCCGAGTTGGTATCGGTCACCTGACCGATCAACAACTCGTCACCGATGGCAATAATGCTGTATTTCATTTTAGTCCTTAGTTCTTAGTCCTTAGTTTTTAGTATGGTTACTATAGCCTAAATTGATCACTCATCAGCGCGCAGCGCTTACTCGGCAGGGATTTCCTTGGCGGGCCAGCCGTAGTCCTGATAGTACTTGACGGGCAGTTTGTTGGCCTTCACATAGTCGGCAATAGCGCTGGCACGGGCCTTCTCGCGGTAGTTCTCATCGCTGTTGACGGCATGGAGGGCATCATAGTATTCGCCAAAAATACGCTTGGCACTTTCCTCATTGCCATGGCCATCCTCGACCTGCTCAAACGATACCACCTGGAACTCGCCATTCTCATTCTTCTTGAGCAACATTTTGCCAGCATGGTCTCCGCCCGAGACACACTTCAGCGTATCACCAGCCACCTTGTAGTTAAATACCCAGTAGTCACCCCACATGAATATGCTATCGTCCTTCATCCCGTCAGAGCAGGTCATCATGATAACGGGGATGCACATGTCCCCCTCGGTATATTGGGAACCGATGGAGTCCACTAAATACTTATTGATGGCATCCATGATCACGTCAAAACCCTTAGCGGACTCGGTAACAGCCGTCTTGCCCTTGGCTTCCTTGTCCGTGTTAGTGTTTCCAGTCACACAAGCAGTGCCGCAAAGCAGGATGGCGGCCAACATCCAAGATTTCATATTCTTCATAGTCCTCATTGATTATTTTTGTAATAGCTCCGCAAATATACTTCGAATTCCCGAAAATGGATGTATATTTGTGGGAAGAAATAGGTTTCGATTATGGCAAAGACTTTGTTATTGTTGATTATCGCATTTGTCACGCTGGATTTTGTCATCAGCAGTGTCCTGTCGTGGCTCAACACCAAGTGGATGACACACCCCGTGCCGCCCGAGTTGGAAGGACTGTATGACGAGGAAAAGTACCGCAAGCAACAGGACTACATGCGCACCAACAAGCGGGTGTCGCTTGTCGCGCGTTGCGTGTCGTTCGGGCTGACACTGGTGATATTGGGCTTTGGCCTGCTGGGTTGGCTCGACAACCAGTGCAAGGCATGGACCGATGTGCCCGTGCTGCAGGTGATCCTGTTCCTGGTGATTTACAACCTGTTCAACACCGTGATTGCACTGCCGTTCAGCTACTACTCGACGTTTGTCATCGAGGAGCGCTTCGGGTTCAACCGCACGACGCACAAGACCTTTTGGCTCGACGCCGTCAAGTCCTTTGCCGTTTCCACGGTGCTGAGTGCCGTGCTGCTGGGCGTGGTCTATTGGCTGTATCAGACCTTCGGCCAACAATTCTGGATATGGGCAACGCTGGTGTGTGCCGCGTTCATCATCTTTTTCTCGATGTTCTACAGTAACTTGATCGTGCCCTTGTTCAACAAGCAGACACCCCTGCCCGAGGGCGAGTTGCGCGATGCCATCACGGCAGCCGTGGAAAGCTTCGGCTCCCGCTTCAAGGACATCTACATCATCGACGGCAGCAAGCACTCGACCAAGGCCAACGCCTATTTCACCGGCTTTGGTCCCAAGAAGCGCATCGTGCTCTACGACACGCTGCAGGACCAGATGACCAATGACGAAATTGTCGCCGTGCTGGCCCACGAATTCGGGCATTACAAGCACCGCGACACCTTCAAGAACATGTTCATCTCGATTGCGATGGTGGCCGTCAACCTGTTTATCTTCTCATTGCTGGTGAGCAATCCCGACCTGCCCGCAGCCCTGGGCGGCACCGCCCCGTCGTTCATCCTGGCGCTCGTGGCCTTCTCGCTGCTGTTCTCGCCCATCGACCTGCTGCTCAACCCCGCCAGCAACGCCATCTCGCGACGTGCCGAATACCGCGCCGACGCCTATGCTACCGAGCACGGCCACAGCGAAACCCTCATCAGCGGCCTCAAGAAACTGGCGAGCCACGGCCTGAGCAACCTCACGCCCCATCCCCTCGTCGTGTGGTTCAGCTACAGCCACCCCACCCTAGCACAACGCATCCGCGCCATCCGCACAACGACCGAAACGACAACCGGGATAAAAGGAAAACAACAAATACAATAAAAACAATTATTGCCTCAACTCCACCTTAATTGTGAAACCATGTGTCATCACATGGTCGCCACATCTTTCCATGCCCCATAAAAAATGCGGAATGAATTGTGAATCTCGCTCATAAACAGCAACTTTGTGGCATCAAATCAATTAGTCATTAGTGTTAAACTAATCTCGCCGTACGGAGAAATATAGTCATTTAAATTCCTTCTGCTTCTTTTATTTTAGCACTGATTTCGGCACGTATTTCCTGGCTTGTGCCATGAACGGCATAGCGGACAATTCCCATTTTATCAACAACCACTGTAAAGGGAAAGCCTTCGGTCCCAATCCAAGACATCATATCCTTTGCTTCAACAAGGTGCGTCCAAGTGAAGTGGTGTTTTTCGGTTATCTTTTGGACAACCTCCGCATCATGGTAGGTGGCGGAGAAAAACATGACATCAGGGAACTGTTCTTTCCACGTTGATAGTTCTGGCATTTCGGCACGGCATGGTCCACAACCCGAATACCACAGGTTAATCACCATCACATGACCTTTGACACTGTCGTTCGTCCATCTGCGTCCTTCTAAATCAATTTCATTAAATGGAGGGAATGGCTCACCGGCTTGAGGCGAGTAGAAAGAGCCGTCATCTTTTACGCCTGCTTGAGCCAATTCCAACATCGTTGCCATCATATTGGCACCATTCAGGAACTGATTGGCATTGTGCACTAGTTCTCGGGGTATCGCCTTGCTGATGACAGATTCAGGTAAATCGACATCAAGTCCAATGGCAAGTATCTTGTTCCCTTCTGAATCCTTCAGTCGTGTGTAACTTGGATTCGCATCTGGGAGTTCTGGTAACTCCTGAAAAAAATAGCCATTAATCAAGAACTTCGGGATAATCGTATCTGTTCCCGGTTCTTGCGCTATCGCCCCGAGAGATGTTAGAGCAATAAGGGCGATTATTGCAACTCTAAGTGTTTTCATTTCAGTAGATTATTTTAATCGGAGGCTTTTTCTAGATGATGACGCGCTGGAAGGGGGGCGCGGTGATGTCGCAGAATTCTTTGTTCAGGTACTTGTAGTGGCCGGCGATGGCAATCATCGCGGCGTTGTCGGTCGTGAAGACGCGCTTGGGAATAAAGGCCTTGAGGCGGTGACGGCGGGCATAGTCCTCGACGGCGGCACGCATGCCGCTGTTGGCCGACACACCGCCGCCAATGGCGATGGTCTTGATACCCGTGTCCTTGATGGCCTTACCGAACTTGTCCATCAGTATCTCGATGATGGTGCGCTGCAGTGAAGCCGCAAGGTCGGCCTTATTTTCCTCGATGAAATCGGGGTTCTCTTTGAGGGCGTCACGCAGCGTGTAAAGGAACGACGTCTTCAGGCCGCTGAAGCTGTAATTGTAGCCGTCAACGTGCGGTTTGGCGAACTTGAAGGCCTTGCTGTCGCCCTCGGCGGCCAGCTTGTCGATGACGGGACCGCCGGGATAAGGCAGTCCCATGACCTTGGCGCACTTGTCGAAGGCCTCGCCCGCAGCATCGTCGATGGTCTGACCCAGCACTTCCATGTCGCGCGGGG
>JAEEGJ010015231.1_pt1 | contig 17991 bp, 21 predicted proteins | sample 8958761 | NCBI WGS metagenome assembly JAEEGJ01 (sample SAMN16246546, study PRJNA631951) | gut metagenome | biome: gut microbiome; feature: rumen; material: RS-attached | host: Bos | place: Iran: Karaj | collected 2018-10
CATCCTGGGGCTGAATTAGGTCCCAAGGGTTCGGCTGTTCGCCGATTAAAGTGGTACGCGAGCTGGGTTCAGAACGTCGTGAGACAGTTCGGTCTCTATCTATCGTGGGCGTAGGAAATTTGAGGAGCGCTGTCCTTAGTACGAGAGGACCGGGATGGACAAACCTCTGGTGTACCAGTTGCATTGCCAAATGCACAGCTGGGTAGCTATGTTTGGATTGGATAAACGCTGAAAGCATCTAAGTGTGAAACCAACTCCGAGATGAGATTTCCCTCTTTTGATAAGGGCACTGGAAGACTACCAGTTGATAGGCCGGGCGTGTAAGTGCAGAAATGCATTCAGCTTACCGGTACTAATGCCCGAAGACTTGACCACAAGTTATGTGATTTCAAACAAGTCTTAATTCAAGACACATTTTATGAGAGGATCTTCAATGTTTCCTTCTCTTCTTCGAATTAGTTTTCTGTGCAGTCCTGAGGGTATAAGACTCTCAACCATTCCGGTGGTTATTACCGTGAGGCCACACCTGTTCCCATTCCGAACACAGAAGTTAAGCTCACCGGTGTCGACAATACTTGGCTGGCAACGGCCCGGGAAGATAGATTGCTGCCGGATTATACAAGTCCTTTAGCGCTAAACGCTGAAGGACTTTTTTTATGATTTTTGAAATTAAAATGTAATATTACAATTTACAAGATTTTTATTATTGGTAAAATTGATTCTGTAGTATGGATTTTTTCTTAAATGAGGTATACACATGTCAAAGATTCTAATTGTAGACGATGATCCGGCGGTAATTAACTCAACCACTGACATGCTCAGGGCTTTCTCTTTCGAGGTGCTTGCTGCATCTGACGGAAGAAAGGGTTTCGAGATCGCTACCACACAGTCACCTGACGTCATCATCCTCGACTGGATGATGCCTGTATACAGCGGAATGCAGTTCATTACTGATTTCAGAAAGCAGGGTTATACAACGCCCGTCCTGTTCCTTACGGCCAAGAGTGACCCGCCGGATCAGGTCGAAGCTCTCCGTGCAGGCGCTGACGACTATATTTCCAAGCCTTTTGACGCGCAGGTCCTCAGAGAGAGGATCCGTGCGATGATCAGAAGAAGCGAGATCACCAGCCAGAAGCATGACAAAGCCGGCAACCGCCATGAATATTGCGGCGGCGAGCTCATCATCGACGGCGACCAGATGCAGGCTTTCAAGCATGATGTATCCTGCGACCTCACAAACAGGGAGTTCCAGCTCCTTCAGTATCTTGAACAGAACTGCGGCAGAGTATGCCCCAGATCCGAGCTCCTCAAGCAGGTCTGGAAGTTCGACTTCCTCGGTGACGAAAGAACTGTTGACGTTACGATCAAGAGGACACGTCAGAAGATCGAGCCCGACCAGAAAAACTTCAAATATATCCTTACCAGAAGAGGATTCGGGTATTTCTTCCCGAATGATCTGACTTGAGCATTCAGTTAGTCGCATCTGAATTCATATCGGTATTGGGCGAGAACTGGCTTCTTGTCCTTATTGGAGTACTCATCGTACTCGTTTTCGGCTGCCTTATCGGATACTTTGTCGGAAATACTTCTTTAAGGAGCAAGGTTACCGCGGGAATAGACGGACTTGAGCGTGAAAAGCAGATCCAGAAGGCCGTTTTGGACAACGTCGGAATAGGCATTGCCGTTTATGACAAGACGGGCGCGATCTTTGCCAACGAGACCATATTCAAGTTCCAGGATTTCCTTAAGGGCGGACTGCCCAAGACCATAGATGCGTTCCTGACCGATTTCGATAACGGCAACCAGCTGAAATCAAATTACATACTCAGCTGTGAGAACGGCATCAACGTCGTCCGCGTCAATTACTGCGTAGGCAGAAAGATCTATGAGATAAAGGTTATAAGGAAGAACGGCGATGAGCAGGACAGATTCTTCTCGGATGATATCCTGAACCTGATAATCGTTGACGACATTACCCAGATCAAGGATGACGAGAGAAGACAGAAAGACCTTGCAGCCAACGTTTCACACGAGCTCAAGACGCCTCTTACAGCGATCAACAACTCGGTATTCTCGATAATCAACGCCTGCGGAAAGGGAAGGATGCCCGAGAGGGACAATCTCCTTACCTGGTCTCAGAGGATACAGGACAATTCGACAAGGATGCAGGACATCGTCAACGACTTCCTCGTTTTGTCCCAGTGCTCACATGCAAGCAGGATGGGTATCTTTGATATCCGCGACTGCGTTGAGCAGGCTTATGCCGGCATGGCTGACTACCCCGGAAGCAGGGGAGTCGTATTCACTTTGCCTGACGATACTCCGATGCCGCTCCTTTACGGCAACCATAAGCTGATAATCAGATGCATCATCAATCTCCTGACAAATGCCGTTAAGTACATCAACTACGACGGAAAGACAGCGAGGAACCAGATACATGTCAGCATCCTTAAGATAGACGACAGAGTTGCAGTCCAGGTTGAAGACAACGGTAGGGGAATCCCTGCAAAGGATATAGATCATCTCTTTGAGAGGTTCTACAGAGTCGACAATTCAGGTTCACGTGAAGTCGGCGGTTCAGGAATAGGCCTTGCCATAGCGAAAGAGATCGCTGACATGCATGACGGCGTCATCAGCGTTTCGTCCGTTTTCGGCAAGGGCGCAACCTTCACTTTGAGCCTTCCCACGGCAAAGACCGTATTCGGCGGAGTCTGCCAGGATGCGCAGACCGGCGTTATCGGCGAGAAGCCTCTTTACAGGGCAGCCGCATATTTCCTGGGCCTTCAGGAGTGTGAAGCCGCCAAGTCTTTAGGCTATACCGATCTTGATAAGACGGTCGAGGACTACGAAAAGATAAGCGAGACAGATGTTCCTGCACGCGACAAGGCACTGACGGAACTTCTCAAGGCGTTCGGAAAGGAACGTTTCCAGAGCCTCGAAGAAGAGCTCTTAAGCGTTGACGATTACGAGGACTTTGACGGCCCGACGTCAGGCCTCGATACGGAAGAGATCTCTGAGACCGAAGACGTACCTGAAAGCGGAACTGAAGAGCCCGTTACCACGATCGACGAGATGATAAAGACTCCGGTACAGATAATCGAAGAACAGAGTACTGTTCCGGAAGAGAGCGAAGCTCAGGCAGCAATCGAAGCGGCTGAAACTGAACCTTCCATGGTTGAAGAAGCATCTCCGGAAGTTTCCGGCAGGAGCGATGAAGAGATACTGAAGGAGCAGTTTGAGCGCGCCATGGCTGAGAAGGCCGAGGCAGAGAGGGCTGAAAAGGAACAGCAGCTCCTTGCGAAGGCCGAAGCCAGAAAGCTTCTTACGCAGCCTGTCGTTCAGATAAGCGCTGACCAGAAGCCGGTCCAGCAGACCAAAAAAGACGTAATAGACAGAAAGACGATACACCCCATTACCAACGGAAAAAGGTATAATAGGGGTCGCGTCTCGCCGGGCAGTGAAGAACAGGGTGCACCGGCAGCAGAGCAGGATAAAGGCAAATCAGGCGGTGAGATCAAGTCGTCACTCAAGAAGATCCTTGACGACTCGAAGCCTCAGCATTTGAAATAAACGGAGTGTCTTGTGGAAGACAACGCGGTAAATAGGACAAAACCATACGCTTACGAGATCGTAGGCGGAACGCCTCTTAAGGGCGACATAGATATAAGCGGAAGCAAGAATGCCGCACTGGGGATCATAGCCGCATCGGTCATGGTCGATGGTCCGTGCACTCTTGAAAACGTTCCGGACATTTCAGACGTAAAGGTCATGTTTGACCTTTGCAGGTCTTTGGGCGCGGTAGTCGATGAGATCGACAGCCACACTTTCAGGATCGATCCGACGACAATCAACACTTACAAGGCATCAGGTCCGCTCGTTTCGAAGATAAGGGCTTCCTACTATCTCATGGGAGCTTTGCTCGCACGCTGCGGCAAAGCATCCATCAGGCTTCCGGGCGGATGCGATTTCGGCCAGAGACCGATAGACCTCCATCTTAAGGCGTTTCAGCTTATGGGTGCAAAGGGAGCAAGGCCTTCCGAGATCAGCAGCGGAATCGTCAACCTGACTGCTGAACCTCTTCACGGCGCAAAGGTCTATCTGGACATCGTCAGCGTCGGAGCAACGATCAACGCGATGCTCGCGGCATGCAAGGCCGAAGGCAAGACTGAGATAATCAACGCCGCAAAGGAACCTCACATCGTTGACGTCGCGAACTTCCTCAACTCGATGGGCGCGCGTATCAAGGGTGCAGGTACTGACATAATCAAGATAACGGGCGTTCCGGTCCTTCCGGGCAACTTTACTTATTCGATAATCCCCGACCAGATAGAGGCGGGAACCTACATGATCGCAGCCGCCGTAACCAAGGGTGACGTTACGATACATAACCTTATTCCTACGCATATGGAGCCGCTCTCCGCAAAGATGAGGGAAATGGGATATCAGATCGAGGAAGGCGATGAATCGATAAGAGTTTACCTGAACGATCCTTCTGACGAGATCTATTCGACAAGCGTCAAGACATCCCCTTATCCGGGATTCCCTACAGACCTGCAGCCGCAGACGGTAGTCCTTTTGTGCTCGGCCGAAGGCCAGAGCCGCATGCATGAGAACGTCTGGCAGAACAGGTTCCAGTATGTCCCCGAACTTGCGAAGATGGGCGCGAACATTAACGTTTACGAGCGTATCGCATGGGTCAACGGAACAACCCGTTTCATGGGAGCTACCGTTGAAGCGACGGACCTCAGAGCAGGCGCGGCATTGGTTTGCGCCGCTTTGGCAGCTGACGGCACTTCGTATATCAATCACGCGAACAGGATCGACAGAGGCTACGAGCACATCGTACAGAAGCTCACAGCACTGGGCGCCACGATAAAGCGCGTGAACATCGATGAATACAGTGAAGAGGACACCGAGGCATGACGGGACCCGACAGGATAGTTCCCCTTTATTCCAGCAGTCACGGCAATTCGACACTTATCAAATCAAACGGGGCATACATACTTGTCGATTGCGGCGTTTCATGTAAGATGACCACCCAGGCTCTTATTAAGAGCGGGGTGTATCCGGAAGACGTCAGCGCTGTTTTCCTGACGCACAGGCACACGGACCATATCAACGGGGTCAAGATCTTCTCCAAGAAATACCACACGCCGATCTACGGCACGAGCGCAACCCTTGCGCCTCTGGACGAGCTCTATTCGCCCGTCACCGCCATTGACGAGAACGATATCGTTAAACTCGAAGGAGGTCCTGAGGTCAGGGCCTTTCCCACGCCGCACGATGTTCCGGGATCTGTCTGCTACAAGATAGTCAATCCGGAGAACGGCAATTCGATCTCGGTCATGACGGACCTGGGCCGCGTTACCGACGGCATGAAAGGCTTTGCCAAAAACAGTGACGTCATCTTGCTCGAAGCAAACTACGATCCGTATCTTTTGGAAAACAACCCGAGATATCCGTATCCTCTCAAGAAGCGCATTTCGGGAGGCCACGGCCACATAAGCAATGCGGAGAGCGCTGCGGCAGCGGAGTTCTTCATACAAAACGGCACGAAGAGGTTCATCCTGGGACACCTTTCGCCCGAGAACAATACCGAGGAGATCGCAGCGGAGACTTTTGTCAATTACCTTGCGGACAGGGGACTTGTAAGGAACGTCGATTACGAGCTCAGCATAGCAAGGAGATTTGAGCCTACGGAAGGATTTACGCTTTGAAGATCAACGTCGTTTCTCCCGGAAAGATCAAGGACAAGTGGCTAAAGGACGGGATAGCCGAGTATCAGAAGCGCATATCGCGTTTTTGCACGCTTGAATTTATAGAGGTAAGCGAAGTTCCGGATTCGGTCCCGGTCGATGAGGCATTGAGGCGCGAGGGCGAGGCGATCCTGTCGCGCGTTAAGCCTAATGACGTCCTGTGGGCAATGGACTTGGGCGGCGAGAACGTCACTTCCGAAAAACTTTCGGAATACCTCACGGCTGACATCGAAAAGGGCGGCGGAACGCTCGTAATAGCGATCGGAGGCAGTAACGGCATATCTCCCGAGGTAAGGAAGAGGGCTTCCAGACGGATCGCTTTCGGAAACATCACCCTGACACACCTGATGACGAGGCTGGTACTTGCAGAGCAGCTTTACAGAGGCTTCAGGATCGCTCACGGAGAAAAATATCATAAATAGTTCAGAAAAATTTCTTTAGTTTACTAAAGAAAAGTATTGACAGCCTTAAGGGTTGCCGATATAATCCTTTAGTCAACTAAAGCAGGAGGGCATATGGGCAATAAATTCTACACACCGGACGGATTTACGGATCAGGTACCCGGTTTTTGCGCATTTAAAAGAGAACTGGAAGCCCGTCTGAGGAACCTTTTCCTCATGAACGGCTATGACGAGATCGAGACTCCCGGAGTCGAGTATTTCGACGTATACAGCAGGTTTGTCGCAGAGGAGGAGCTTTACAAGTTCTCCGACGGCAAGGGCAGGCTTCTTTGCACGAGATATGACGGAACGATCCCGGTCGCAAGATATGCGGCAGGAAGAAACGAGACACTGCCTACAAGATTATTCTATATAGAGAATATGTACCGCGCAGGGCAGATCGGCGGCGGAAAGCAGAGCGGATTTACCCAGGCCGGAATCGAGCTCCTGGGAGCTTCAGGCTCAAGGTCTGACGCAGAGGTCCTGGCTCTCGCCATCAAGTCCGCATTGGAATTGGGGATCACGGATCTTCAGGTATCCGTCGGCCAGGTACAGTTCTTCAAGGGCCTTTCCAGGCAGCTCGGTCTTTCCGATGAGACCATCGCCAAGATCAAGGCAGCTATCGCGAACAGGGATTCCGTAACCATCGAGAAGCTCGACCTGAGCCGTGAGGACAGGGACACTCTCCAGATGATCACCGAGTCCGGCGGAACGTACGACATCATCGACCAGATGCTCCCGAGAGTTACCGATGAGAGCGCGAAGGCAGCTCTTGCAAACATCAAGGAGATCCTGGACATCATGGAGCGCTACGGTTATCTGAAATATGTTTCCGTAGATCTGGGCCTCATCGAGAGCATCGATTACTACACCGGCATGGTCTTCAAGGGATACACCTATGAAGTCGGTTTCCCGATCTTCACCGGTGGAAGATACGACGACGTTGCCAAGACCTTCGGCAAGGATATGGCCGCGGTCGGTTTCTCCATCTCGCTGACGCTTGCAATGACCGCGCTTTCAAGACAGGACAAGTTCACGCCTGCCGCAGGAGTAAAAGTAATAGTCGGAGGCGATTTCGAAGCCGCAATGGTAACGGTAGAGGCACTTAGAGCCGAAGGAACCGCGGCCGCTCTGGACACTACGGGAATGACAGAAGAAGAACTCGACGCTTACGCAAAGGCAAAAGGTATCGAGACGATCATGTACATGGACGGAGGTAACGCCTGATGCTTACCATAGCTTTATCAAAAGGCAGACTCGCCGATCAGACTCTCGACCTGATGGAGAAGGCTGGTTATGACGTAACCGCAGCCAGGGAAAAGTCGAGAAAGCTTATTTTAGAGGACCAGGACGCGGGTCTTCGCTTTATCCTCGCAAAGCCTTCCGATGTCCCCACTTATGTTGAATACGGCGCTGCAGACATCGGCGTTGTCGGAAAGGATACTCTCCTTGAGGAAGGCAGACAGCTTTACGAGGTATTGGATCTCGGTGTAGGCAAATGCCGTATGTGTGTTGCCGGTCCCGCTTCATTGAAGGATAAGCTCGATGAGATCCCGAACAAGCGTGTCGGAACAAAGTATCCCAACATCACAAGAAACTATTTCGAGGGCGTGAAGAAGGAGAGTGTTGAGATAATCAAGCTCAACGGATCCGTGGAACTTGCCCCGCTGACGGGCCTCGCTGAGGTGATCGTCGATATTGTCGAATCAGGAAGAACGCTTTACGAGAACGGACTTGATGTGCTTGAGACCGTCGCTGAGATATCTGCAAGACTCGTGGTCAACCGCGTGTCGATGAAGATGAAGGCCGACGAGATCAAGCCCATGATCTCCAAGCTCCGTGAAGCTTTAGAAGAAGGAGAATCATAACATGCGCTGCAAACTCGTGGAAGGCACAAAAGAAAACCTGAAGAGCACGGTCGAAAAGCTCGGTATCAGGGGCAAGATGGACTTAAAACCCGTCATCGACACCGTTCAGGCGGTAATCGACAACATCAGGGAGAACGGTGATGCCGCGCTTCTCGGTTACACTGAGAAGTTCGATGGAGTAAAGCTTGAGGCAAAGGACCTCAGAGTCACCGATGAAGAGATAGCCAAGGCAAAAGCCGAAGTCGATCCCAAGCTCCTTGAAGTCATGGAGAAAGCCGCTGCCAATATCAGGAGATTCCACGAGCATCAGAAAGAGCAGGGCTTCATGACCGATAACGGAAACGGCGCGCAGGTAGGCGTAAGGGTAAGACCCATTACCACCGCGGGCATCTATGTCCCGGGCGGCACCGCACCTCTTCCGTCAACGGTACTTATGGACGTTATCCCTGCTTCAGTCGCAGGCGTTAAGAGAATAGTTTTCGCGACTCCGCCGAGAAAGGACGGAACCATCGCTCCTGTCATCCTCGCCGCCGCTTCCATCGCGGGAGCGACCGAGATCTACAGAATGGGCGGATCCCAGGCGATCGCCGCAATGGCATACGGCACGGAGACGATCCCCAGGGTAGATAAGATCTGCGGCCCCGGAAACATATATGTAAACACCGCGAAGAGACTGGTTTACGGACAGGTCGACATCGACATGTTCGCAGGTCCTTCGGAGATCCTCATAATAGCTGACGATTCGGCCAACCCCGAGTTCGTGGCGGCCGACATGCTCTCTCAGGCAGAACACGACAAGATGGCTTCGGCTATCGTCCTGACCGATTCGAGAGAACTTGCGGAGAAGGTTCTTGATGCAGTCGACAGAAGATCTGACGCTGCAGAGAGAAATGCGATCCTTGAGAGATCACTTCAGGACTACTGCGCGATAATCGTGTGCGACAGCCTTGATACCGCTGTCGGATTCTCAGAAGAGATCGCACCCGAGCACCTTGAGATATGCGTAAGAGATGCCGAGAAGTTCTCCGAGAAGATCAACAACTGCGGCGCGATGTTCCTGGGCAACTGGACACCAGAGCCGCTCGGAGATTACTTCGCAGGACCGAACCACACGCTTCCTACATCAGGAACGGCACGCTTCTTCTCGCCTCTTAACACGGGCGACTTCTACAAGAAGATGAGCGTTATCAATTACAGCCGCGAAGCGCTTTTTGACGTATATAAGGATGTTGCCGCTTTCGCGGACAGCGAGGGTCTGACCTGTCACGCTGCAGCCGTCAGATCCAGATTCGAGGAAACATGAGCAGATTTTGGAATAAAACGATAAATGAGACCACTCCCTACGTCGCGGGCGAACAGCCCAAGGCGGGGGAGAAGGTCATTAAACTGAATACGAACGAGAACCCTTTTCCGCCGTCGCCGGCAGTCAAAGAGGCCATAGCGGGTTTTGATGTTTCGACATTAAGGCTCTATCCGGATACGAACGCGACTCCCATTGTTAATGCCGTCGCAGAAGTTGAAGGAGTAAAGCCTTCTCAGGTATTCGTCGGAAACGGTTCCGACGAGGTCCTGGCGCTCTGCTTTCAGACGTTCTTTGAAAAGGCGTGCGACTCGGAACTGCCGGTACTGACGCCTGAGTTCTCGTACAGCTTCTATCCCGTTTACGAGGAGTTCTACAGGATACGTTCAAAGAAGATCCCGCTCCGCGAGGATTACAGACTGGAACCTTCAGACTATGCGGGCGTCCCCAACTGCGGCATCGCTATCGCAAATCCGAACGCGCCCACTTCAAGGGCTATCTCTCTGGACGATATTTCCAGGATCTGCGAAGCAAATCCCGATTCGGTCGTCCTGATCGATGAGGCCTATGCTTATTTCGAGGAGGAGTATGAGACCGCGGTATCGCTGTTGCCTAAATATCCCAACCTCTGCGTGGTTAGGACGACTTCCAAGTCGTACAGCCTTGCGGGAATGCGCATAGGTTACGCCATCGCTTCGGAGGAGCTCATCGAGGGTCTTCTGAGGGCAAGGGATTCTTTCAATTCCTACCCGATAGACAGACTTGCGCAGGCTGTCGGAGCCGCGGCGATAAAGGATGTTGACTATCACAGGAAGTGCAGGGAAGAACTGATCAGGATAAGAAGATTCACCTCTGAAGAACTCAAGGCTTTGGGATTCGATATGCCTGAATCTTCTGCAAACTTCGTTTTTGCAAGGCCGCCCAAGTGTATTGACGCCGAAACGTTATATAAAAATCTTAAAGCAAAGGGTATACTTGTAAGGTATTTCAAAACGCCCGGGATAAACGACCGTCTCCGCATCTCGATAGGAACGATGGAGGAGATGGAAGAGTTTATCAAAGCCGTCAAGGAGGAGATAACAAATGCCGAGAACAGCTGAGATCTCAAGAAAGACAAAGGAAACCGACATCACAGTCAAGGTCGATCTTGACGGAAACGGAACCTATGACATCGATACGGGCATAGGCTTTTTCGACCACATGCTGTCAGCTTTATCCAAGCACTCAGGCATCAACATGGACATCAAGTGCAAGGGTGATCTCGTTGTTGACGCGCATCACTCAGTCGAGGATGTCGGCATCGTTCTGGGACAGGCCGTATGCAAGGCTTTGGGCGACAAGGTAGGCATCAGGCGTTTCGGTTCGTGCGCAGTCCCCATGGATGAGGCTTTGGGAAAGGCCATCATAGACATCTCGGGAAGACCGTTCATCGTGTTTGACGCTGAGTTCTCAGGCGACAAGTGCGGCGAGATGGATACGCAGCTCTTTGAGGAATTCTTCAGGAGCTTCGCTTTCAACGCAGGCATAACGCTCCACATCAGCGCACCGTACGGCGCGAACGACCACCACAAGGCCGAGGCCATGTTCAAGGCTCTCGCACGCGCACTGAGACAGGCAACGGAAACCGATCCCAGGTTTGCCGGCCAGATCGTCTCCACAAAAGGAAGCTTATAATTTACCGGAGGGTACATAATATGTTGATCAAGGACACAAGTTTTATCGACAAGCCGCTGCTCGCACAGGGCAAGGTAAGAAACATCTATGACTTAGGCGACAGCCTCCTGCTCGTTGTTACGGACAGGATCTCCGCTTTTGACGTCATCTTCGACGAGCTGATCCCGGACAAGGGAAGAGTGCTTTCTTCCATCTCCGCTTTCTGGTTCGATTTCACCAAGGACATCCTTCCGAACCACGTCATCACGACCGATGTTTCCAAGTATCCTCAGGGATTCGATAAGTATGCCGAAGAGCTCGAAGGACGTTCGATGCTCGTCAAGAAGGCCGAGATGCTTCCCGCAGAGTGCATCGTAAGAGGCTACCTCGAAGGTTCCGCACTCAAGGAATACAAGAAGTCCGGCACAGTCGGCGGCATCAAGATGCCTGAGGGAATGGTCCAGGGCGACAAGCTTCCTGAGCCTCTTTTCACGCCTTCGACAAAGGCTGACGAGGGCCATGACATCAACATCACATACGAGCAGCTCGTTGACCTCATCGGTGAGGCAGACGCATCCGCACTGAGAGACGCTTCACTCGCACTCTATAAGAAAGTTTCGGAATACGCTCTTACAAAGGGCCTGATCCTTGCCGACACGAAGTTCGAATTCGGTAAGATCGACGGTGTTCTTACGGTATGCGACGAGATGTTCACGCCTGACTCTTCAAGGTTCTGGGATCTCAAGGACTATCAGCCGGGCCGCGCACAGAAGAGCTTCGACAAGCAGTTCCTCAGGGAATGGCTCGAGACACTCGACTGGGACAAGACCTATCCCGCACCGCATCTGCCTCAGGAGATCATCGACAAGACTGCCGAGAAGTACCGCGAGTGCTACAGACTTTTGACAGGAAAGGAAATCTGATCCTTTGATAGCGATCATAGATTACGGAATGGGCAATCTCGCGTCTGTCGCGAAAGCCCTCAAATACCTGAATTACGATTCGGTCATTACGAGCGACCCTAAGGTGATCTCCGCAGCATCGGGGGTCATCCTTCCGGGCGTCGGCGCTTTTGCTCCCGCAATGGATAACCTGAGGAGCAAAGGCCTGGACAGCGTCATAATCGAATCGGCATACAGCGGAAAGCCTTTCCTCGGCATCTGCCTCGGAATGCAGCTGCTGATGGACGGTTCAAAGGAAGGCGTCTACTTAGGTTCTGCCATGGGCGATTACGTTACCGGCCTGGGGATCATTCCGGGAAGGGTAAGAAAGTTTGAGACTGAAGGTCTCAAGGTTCCGCAGATCGGATGGAATAAGCTGGTTGACTGCAAGGGATCGATCCTTACCGAAGGCGACTACGTTTACTTCGTCCACTCTTACTACTGCATTCCCGAGCATCAGGATGATGCCGCAGGTTATGCCGAGTACGGGATCAAGTACTGCTGCGCGCTCGAGCATGACAACGTTTTCGCAACGCAGTTCCACCCTGAGAAGAGCGGCGAGGCCGGCCTCCAGATCCTGAATAAATTCGCAATGAGGACCAGATAATGATAATACTTCCCGCAATCGACCTGATCGGCGGAAAATGCGTCCGCCTGAGACAGGGAAAATACGATGACGTAACCGTCTACAACGATTCTCCTCTTGCGCAGGCTTATGCCTTCAAGGAAGCGGGAGCCGAGTGGATCCACGTGGTCGATCTTGATGCAGCGAAGAGCGGTGTTCCCGAAAACCACCTGATCATAAAGGAGATCGCCGAAAAGACCGGACTCAAGGTCGATACGGGCGGCGGCATCCGCAACATGGATACGCTTTCAAAGTGGATCGAGGATTACGGCGTATCGCGCGCAGTCCTCGGAACCGCGGCTGTTAAGGATCCCGAGTTCACCAGAAAGGCCATCGAAAAGTACGGCGACAAGGTTGCTATCGGCATTGATGCCCACGACGGCTACGTTTCGGTGAACGGATGGACTTCCGATTCCACTCTCAAGGCAGTCGACTTTGCGCTCAAGTGCAAGGAGATCGGAGCAAAGACCGTGGTATTTACCGACATCTCAAGAGACGGTATGCTCACGGGACCCGCTACGGAAGCAACAAAGGAAATGGTTGAGAAGACAGGCCTAGACGTTATCGCTTCAGGCGGTATCGGATCAGATGCCGACGTTGAACTGATAAAGTCCTCAGGCTGTGCCGGCGTTATCATCGGCAAGGCCATATACGAAGGAAAGGTGGATCTGGCAAAGTGCTTACGAAACGCATAATCCCGTGCCTTGACGTAAAGGACGGAAGAGTCGTTAAGGGCGTCAACTTCGTATCCTTAAGGGATGCGGGCGACCCGGTCGAATGCGCAAGGACTTACAACATGTCCGGTGCTGATGAGCTGGTCTTCCTTGACATAACCGCAACACTCGAGTCCCGCGACACGACGGTCGAGATGGCCCGCCGCGTTGCCGAGCAGGTCTTCATTCCGTTTACCGTAGGCGGAGGCATCCGCACGACAGACGATATCAGGGCGCTCCTTAATGCGGGCGCGGACAAGGTTTCGCTCAATTCCGCGGCGGTAAAGGATCCTGATTTCATAAAGAGGGCTTCCGAAATGTTCGGTTCGCAGTGCATCGTTGCCGCGATCGACGTAAAATCCAGGGAAGGCGACGACAGGTTCGCTTCAGGATACGAGGTCGTTATCGCGGGCGGTACAAAGCCTACGGGACTTGACGCTCTCGAATGGGCTAAGAAGGCCGTGGCACTTGGCGCGGGAGAGATCCTTCTCACATCGATGGACAAGGACGGAACAAAGTCCGGCTATGACAACGTAATAACTTCTATGATCTCACAGGCAGTAGGCGTCCCCGTGATAGCATCGGGCGGAGCCGGCAGCCTTAAGGATTTCGAGGACGCGATCGTTTACGGTAAAGCTGATGCGGTGCTCGCCGCAAGCCTTTTCCACTTCGGCGAGATAGCGATAAGCGACCTTAAGGATTATCTTGCGGGCAAGGGGATCCCGGTAAGGGAGCTTCCGCAGAGCCTTTACATGTGGTCGCGCATGAAAAAGAACAGTGACGGCCTTGTACCTGCCATTACCCAGGATGCTGAAACCGGCGAAGTCCTCATGATGGCTTACATGAATTATGAGGCTTTCCGCATGACTTGTGAGACCGGATATATGCACTATTATTCCAGATCGCGCAAGGCGCAGTGGAAGAAGGGCGAGACTTCGGGTCACGTTCAGAAGGTCATCAGCGCGAGCATCGACTGCGACAGGGACACGCTCCTTTACAGGATCGATCAGACCGGAGCCGCATGCCACACCGGAAACCGCTCGTGTTTTTACACCCCGCTGGATGAATGGGATTACACTAAAGATAACAAAGAAGAATAAGGAGAAAACGGCATGGACATTATGAGAGAGCTTTACAGCGTTATTACCGACAGAAAGGCGAATCCGGTCGAGGGTTCATACACAAACTACCTTTTCGACAAGGGAACCGACAAGATCTCCAAGAAGGTCGGCGAAGAGGCTGTCGAGGTCGTTATCTCCGCTTCACAGCGTGACAGAAAGGCGATCATCGGCGAGATCGCAGATCTTCAGTACCATCTTCTCGTCCTGATGGTCGACAGGGGTATCACGATCGACGACGTCGAGGCTGAACTCAGATCACGCAGAAGTTAATATATTGTTGACTTTTCCAAGGGTGCTGTGATAAAATCTTCACGCTAACCCGCAAGGGGGCTTTTTTAGTTTGCGTGCAAAACGCTTCGGAGGAGCCCTGAAAAGCAAGGAAACAAAGGTTTCGGAGGTATTAGGACCATGGCAAAGGCCGGTGCTCGTGATAAGCTGACACTCGCATGCACAGAGTGCAAGCAGAGAAATTATCAGACATACAAGAACAAGAAGAACAACACGGAAAGGCTTGAACTCAAGAAGTACTGCCCTTTCTGCCGTAAGCACACCATTCACAGGGAATCCAAGTAATCCCGAGGGACTAATAAGATGGCTGACAAGAAGGGTAATATTTTCCAGCGTATCGCAAAGTCGTTTACAGACGTCATTGCGGAGCTGAAGAGAGTCACTTGGCCCACTAAGGACAAGCTCGCGAAGACTTCTGCAGTAGTTCTGCTGGTCATCGTGTTTTTCGCCGTATATCTTACGATCATCGGTTCCGGCGGACGCTGGGTACTCGATAAGATCGGTTTCTACGACATCGTAGAGACAACTGCGACTACACAGGTAACGGAGACAACGGCTGCGTCTGAGACGACTGCCGCTTCCGAGACGACTGCTGCATCTACAGAGTCAAGTGCAGGCTAAGGGACCCCAGGATATTTAGGAGTTAATAAATGCCGGATAACAATGAAGCGAAGTGGTACATAATCCATACCTTCGGCGGTTACGAGAAGAAGGTCAAGATCGCCATTGAGAACTATGCCAGGGCTCAAGGCATGGAAGACATCATCCAGCAGGTTTATCTGCCTACCGATATCGTTGTTGAGACGAAGAACGGCAAGCGTAAGGAAGTTGAGAAGCTCAGATTCCCTAACTACCTGTTCCTGAAGCTTGTTTTCGGCAATAATGACAAGGTTGACAAGGACCTGTGGTACAAGATCCGCAACACCAACGGCGTTACGGGTTTCGTAGCACCCGATCCCAACAAGCCGTCCCCGATGACGGAAGAGGATCAGATAAAGATGGGCCTCATCGTTCCCGTGAATGTCGAGGTCGATTACAAGGTCGGCGATCTCATCATCATCACCGACGGTCCTTTCAAGGACAGCAAGGCTGTCGTTAAGGACATCAACGAAGAAAAGCAGCAGGTTACCGTTACGGTCTCCATGTTCGGCCGTGAGACGCCTGTAACGCTCGACTTCATCAAGGTAAGAAAAGTCTAATCAGTTTATTATTGGCCTACGGGCCATTGATAATAAAAATCTATTTGGGAGGTGGCCAGTATGGCTAAGAAAGTCACAGGTTATGTAAAGCTTCAGATACCTGCAGGCAAAGCAACACCCGCGCCGCCGGTCGGACCAGCTCTTGGACAGCACGGTATCAACATCGCCGGCTTCGTCAAAGAGTTCAACGAGAGAACAGCTAAGGACGCAGGTCTCATCATTCCTGTAATCATTACAGTTTATGCAGACCGTTCGTTCACGTTCATCACGAAGACTCCGCCGGTACCGGTTCTTCTTAAGAAGACTGCAAAGATCGAGAAGGCTTCAGGACGTCCGAACACGGAGAAGGTTGCTACAGTCACAATGGATGACTGCAGAGAGATCGCTAAGATCAAGATGCCTGACGTTAACGCGTCCGATGTAGAGGCATGCGCAAGGATGGTTGCAGGTACTGCACGTTCCATGGGCATCGTCGTTAAGGATTAAGAAAGGAGAACGTAAGCTATGAATAAAGGCAAAAGATATGCCGAGCTTGCAAAGCTTGTAGACAGATCCGTTCTCTATGATCCTACAGATGCTGCCAAGCTCGTATGCGAGACAGGTAAAGCAAAGTTTGATGAGACAGTAGAGCTCCACGTCCGTTTGGGCGTTGACTCACGTCACGCTGACCAGCAGGTCAGAGGCGCTGTCGTTCTTCCTCACGGAACAGGCCGTACAAAGAGAGTCCTCGTACTCGCTAAGGGCCCCAAGGCTGATGAGGCACAGGCAGCAGGCGCTGATTTCGTCGGTGATGACGATATGATCAACAAGATCCAGAGCGAGAACTGGTTCGATTTCGACGTTATCGTTGCTACCCCTGACATGATGGGTAAGCTCGGTAAGCTCGGTAAGGTTCTCGGTCCTAAGGGACTCATGCCTAACCCTAAGGCTGGCACAGTTACAATGGATGTTGCAAAGGCTGTTAACGAAGTTAAGGCCGGTAAGATCGAGTACAGACTCGACAAGACAAACATCATCCACTGCCCGATCGGAAAGGTTTCTTTCGGACCTGAGAAGATCGAAGAGAACCTCAAGGCTCTCATGGATGCCATCATCAAGGCTAAACCGGCTGCAGCAAAGGGCCAGTACGTAAAGAACTGCTCCATTGCTACAACGATGGGCCCCGGAATCAAGGTTAACGCTCAGAAGTTCGTCTGATAACCTTGACTAACTACAATTAAATACCCATCCTGCCAAAGACAGCGGGTGAGGTCATTGAAATGTGATCTCTGAAATGTCCGTTCAACGGACGGCCGGCCGAGGAAGGAGCTTTTAATTCTTAATGGATTAATCTGTCCCCCTTGGTTTGAACCGCTAGGCTCGAAGCACAGGGGGTTTTTAATAGCAATAAAATAAGGAGGAAAAACCAGTATGCCCAGTGAAAAGATTCTGGCAGCTAAGAAGCAGCATGTTGAGGATCTCACATCTGCGCTCAAGGGTGCTACAACATACGTTTTCGTAGCTACCCGCGGACTTACTGTAGCTCAGGACACAGAGATGCGTGCAGAGCTCCGCAAGGCCGGCGTAAAGTTTGAAGTCATCAAGAACACTGTTCTCAGACGTGTATTTGCTGATCTTGGCTTTGAAGGACTTGATGATTTATTCAAGGGACCTACAGCAGTAGGTTATTCTGATGACATCATCGCTCCTGCAAAGGTTCTCGCAAAGTATGCCGAGGACATTGAGCCCATGGAGATCAAGGGCGGAATCATTGACGGTAAGGTTGCTTCCGTAAACGAAGTTATCGCACTGTCCAAGGTACCGGATCCGGCAACACTCCAGACACAGGTTGCTTACTCTTTGCTTTTCCCTTTTACAAAGCTCGCTATGCTTGTAAAGGCAGTTGCAGAGAAGAAGCAGGAAGAAGGCGGAGAGGCAGCTCCCGTAGCAGCACCCGCAGCTGAAGCAGAGGCACCTGCCGCTGTAGAAGCACCCGCAGCTGAAGAGGCTGCAGCACCCGCGGAAACACCCGCAGAGTAATTAGCTAAATTTTCATAGGAGGAAACTTAAAATGGCTAGTGAGAAAGTTACAAGCATTCTTGAAGAAA
>JAEEGJ010015232.1_pt1 | contig 17990 bp, 18 predicted proteins | sample 8958761 | NCBI WGS metagenome assembly JAEEGJ01 (sample SAMN16246546, study PRJNA631951) | gut metagenome | biome: gut microbiome; feature: rumen; material: RS-attached | host: Bos | place: Iran: Karaj | collected 2018-10
CTTTTAAGAGCCATTCAGAAAATGGAAGAAGAAACACTTCCTAATCTTATCTTTATAAGAATGGATGCCGAAGATATTACCGAGGTTTTTGAAGAAGGCGAAGTCGATAGGATCTATCTTAATTTTTCGGACCCCTGGCCCAAGGACAGACACGCCAAGAGAAGACTTGAGAGCAGACAGTTTCTCGAAAGATACAAGTCCATTTTAAAGGACGGCGGGCTTATAGAATTTAAGACCGACAATAACGACCTTTTTGATTTTGCTCTCGAAGAAGTAAAAGAAGCGGGCTGGGAGATGATCGCATTTACCAGAGACCTTCATAACAATAAGGAACTTTGCGAAGGAAACATCATGACCGAATACGAAGCCAAGTTTTCGGCCATGGGAAATCCCATCAATAAATATATAATAAAGAAACCATGAAACATTCCGATTCAGTCAATCCGGATCTGATCCCGATCATTGAAAACAAGTTCATACTCACAAAATCCATGAATCGAAGATACGCAAAAGTTACTTATCAGAAGTTTCATTCCAAATGGCAGATAATGACTTTCATCGCTTCAGTGGTTTTATTCGCGATCGGATTTGTCTTTGTATTTTTAAGACTGCCGGTCCTTTTTGCGGTATTTATCCTGCTCGGACTCTACGTTTTCTTTATGTCCTGGTTCGGATATCTTTATCAGGCTGCGGTCAACTACAGCCAGATGAAACTTTACTGCGGCAATCCCGTCGAAATGCACGTGATCTTTTATTCAAAGTTTTTCAGGGTTGTCGGTTCGAAAGACAATTACGATTTTTTATATTCGGATATCTCGGATATAATCGATCTTGATGACATGACCATTCTTACCGTGTCAAAAAAGGGAATAATCGCACACGGCCAGGTCATCGACAAAAGAGTTTTCTCTCCGGAAGAACTCAAAAAATTTTATGCTTTAATTTCCAAAAAAATGTGACATAATATATATACTTAAATTATAGGGGAAATATTTCGGAAAATATTAATTTAGGGGTAAATAATATGTCCGATTTAAAACAATCACAATCACTGGTTTACACAACAGAAGACTGTGTGGGATGTAACAGATGTATCCGTGCCTGCTCATGCATCGGCGCGTGTATTTCCACTGATCCCGACGAAAACGGAAACTCCCGCATCGAGGTCGACGGCTCCAAATGCATCGCCTGTGCGGCTTGTTTTGATGCCTGCGAACATGGTGCAAGAGCATACCGTGACGATACCGAAAGATTCTTTAATGACTTAAAACGCGGAGAAAGGATCTCACTTCTTATCGCTCCCGCATTCCGTGCCGATTATCCGAACGAATACGAAAGGGTTCTCGGCGGTCTTAAAAAACTCGGCGCTAACCGTATGATCAACGTATCTTTCGGCGCCGACATCACAACCTGGGCATACATTAACTATATTCAGAAAAACAACTTTTTCGGCGGTATCTCCCAGCCCTGCCCCGCAGTGGTCGGATACATTGAAAGATATCTTCCCGAAGTTCTGCCCAAACTCTTCCCGGTACAGAGCCCTCTTTTATGCTCTGCCATTTACGCAAGAAAAGAATTACATATAACAGATAAACTCGCATTCATCAGCCCCTGTATCTCTAAAAAACTTGAGATCGACGATCCGAACACTCACGGATATGTTAATTACAACGTGACTTTCGATCACCTGATGGAATATGTTAAAAAGCATAACCTTATGGGCGAGCCTATCAAAGATGAGATCGAGTACGGTCTCGGTTCCATTTATCCCATGCCCGGCGGTCTTAAGGAAAATGTTTACTGGCTTCTCGGTCAGGACGTATTCATCCGTCAGATCGAAGGCGAAAAGAGAATGTATCATTTCCTTAAAGCAAATGCCGACAAGATCAAAGGAACAAAGACTCCTTATCTTTTCTTTGATGCCTTAAACTGCGAGAACGGATGTATCTGCGGTACCGGAACGGATCCCGATGTTACGGGCGATGACACACCTTACTACAACATCCAGAAGATCCAGCAGAGCGTAAAGAAAACAACCAAAAAGAGTGCATGGTCCAAAAATGCGACTCCCGAGAAACGTCTCGCCGCATTAAACAAACAGTTTGCAAATCTTAATTTAAGCGATTATTTAAGATCATATACCGACCGCTCAAGACAGTGCATGGTAAAGATTCCTTCGGAAGCCGAACTCGATCGGATCTTTAATTCGATGAACAAGACCACTGCCGAATCCAGAAAGGTCAACTGTTCAAGCTGCGGTTATGATACATGTAGAGAAATGGCGATCGCCATCTATAACGGCTTTAACCACAATTCGAACTGTGTTCACTACTTAAAAGATCTCGTTGAGATCGAAAAACACGAAGCTCAGGATATGGTCGAGCATGAAAAAGCTTTACTTGATAAGCAGCGTGCCGAGATCCTTTCAACGATCGGAGATATCAACGAGAAGTTCAATACACTTCGTGAATCAATAAAGAACATGCTTGCAGGAAACTCGAGCAATGCAGACGAAAGTTCGGTAATCTCCAACGAGATGGCAAATGTTTCCGATTTCTGTAACACTTTGGACGAATCCATCGATCAGATCACGGAATACCTCGGAGAACTTACCGACAATAACGTAAGAGTCGTTGACATCGCCAACCAGACCAACCTCTTAGCCCTCAACGCTTCCATCGAAGCTGCCAGAGCCGGTGATGCGGGCCGCGGATTCGCTGTCGTTGCGAGTGAGATCAATACCCTTGCCGCAGATTCGAAGATCACCGCGGAAAACAGCGGAAATGCAAATACGCATATTAAGAATGCCGTTGATGTTATCGAAACCGAATCGAAAGAACTCATCACGATCGTCGAAAACGTCAACAACAGGATCCACTCTCTTGCATCTTCCACTAACGAGATCGCAACACATGCCGATATGATCTCTGAGATCATCGAATACGTAAGCGGCGAACTCGAAACACTCGTTGCAAACAATAAAGTTGAGTAAAAAAGATATACGCATAAAAAGAAAAGACTGAGGTGAAATTTCACTTCAGTCTTTTTTTTACGTTCCCACCCAGAGTCGAACTGGGGACTAGCCCTTAGGAGGGGCTTATTATATCCACTTAACTATAGGAACCGATTATGGGCTTTCGCCCCAAATCGTACATCAAAGATTATAGCATATTTACCCGGCCCTGTAACCATACAGTTCCTTTAAATCTGAATCCGATCTGCGGTTCACCGAATAAATCTTTCTCATTTATACCGATCGTAAGAACTACTCCCTTTACGGAAACTTTCAAAATGTAAATGTTTTCGCCGCTTAAGGCATTCCGGATCATTTTAAAATCCACGATCTCGCCGAGCACCGAATACAGATCGCATTCAGCTCCGCAGGGAATAAATGATGAATCGACAACCGTATAGATATCCATCGATTCGACAAATACCTGTTCGGAAACCATAACATTTGTCATGATATCATCATATCTGACAGTCGCAAAAGCATTATGATCTCCGTCATTTGCCCTGTTCAAAAGATTGATACGCTTTTTGTTGTATTCTTTTGCGTTCTCTCTCTGCGTCTCATCTTTTTTGATCGGAAGGATTACGTTTCCGGCTATTGAAAGACCGGCTACCGCTACCGAGCACTTTGCGGATTTAAGGTTGTTCTTCTTGTAGAGTTCATCCACATTCTGAACATAGAAGAAAATATTTTCTCCCAGGTTTAAATCCTCGTATACACCAAGAAATTCTTCGCCGCTTATTTTCTTTTCAAAAGAACACACTTCATGTTTCGTATATTCGTCATTTCTTAAATACGGAAATACGCAGTCTCTGTGAATATTGCCTTTTGCGTCTTTTATGATCCTTACGCAGATGCCGATGTTTTCGCCGCAATCCAGATTTTTATCGATGATAAAATACTTTGCCTTGGGATTATCGGCTATCACGGAGCCTTCCGGACGAAAAACGATATCTTCGACCAGTTTTTCGTATTCCTGTATTGAGAAATTGTTCAAAAAGCCAACGGCTCTGAAATATCTGTTCATGCAACCACCGCTTCCGATGTAGTTATCTGATTTCTGTCATTCCTCCCATGTAAGGACGAAGAACCTCAGGGATTCTTACAGAACCATCTGCCTGAAGGTTGTTTTCAAGGAATGCGATAAGCATTCTGGGAGGAGCAACAACAGTGTTGTTTAATGTATGAGCGAAGAACTTGTTACCGTCCTTGCCGTTTACTCTGATCTTAAGTCTTCTTGCCTGAGCATCGCCTAAGTTGGAGCAGCTTCCGACTTCGAAATACTTCTGCTGTCTGGGTGACCATGCTTCTACGTCGAATGACTTAACCTTAAGATCTGCAAGATCTCCCGAGCAGCACTCGAGTGTTCTTACGGGAATATCCATCGATCTGAAAAGATCAACTGTGTTCTGCCATAATTTGTCGAACCACATCTTGGAATCGTCGGGATGGCAGACAACGATCATTTCCTGTTTCTCGAACTGGTGAATTCTGTATACACCTCTCTCTTCGATACCGTGAGCACCTTTTTCTTTTCTGAAGCAGGGTGAGTAACTTGTGAGAGTCTTGGGAAGTTCTTCCTCAGGAATGATAGTATCGATAAATTTACCGATCATCGAATGCTCGGAAGTACCGATAAGATAAAGGTCTTCACCTTCGATCTTGTACATCATCGCATCCATTTCGGCAAAACTCATAACACCTGTAACTACGTTGCTTCTGATCATGAAAGGAGGTACGCAGTATGTAAATCCTCTGTTGATCATGAAGTCTCTTGCGTAGGAAATTACTGCAGAGTGAAGTCTTGCGATATCGCCCTGTAAATAGTAGAATCCGTTTCCGGCTACCTTTCTTGCGGAATCAAGATCGATACCGTTGAATTTTTCCATGATCTCTGTATGATAAGGGATCTCAAAATCGGGAACAACGGGATCGCCGTACTTTGTAACTTCTACGTTCTCTGTATCATCTTTACCGATGGGAACCGAAGGATCGATGATATTGGGGATCACCATCATGATCTTTGTTGTCTCTTCTTCGAGTTCCTTCTGCTTAGCATCAAGTTCTTCGAGCTTCTTAGCGTTCTCGGCAACCTGCTTCTTTACTTCTTCAGCTTCTTCTTTCTTGCCCTGAGCCATCAGTGCACCGATCTGCTTTGAGATAGTATTTCTGCTTGCTTTAAGGTTGTCTGCTTCCTGCTGTGTCTTTCTTCTTAATTCGTCAAGTTCGATAACCTTGTCTACAAGGGGAAGCTTGTCAAACTGGAATTTGTTTTCGATGTTTTTCTTTACTACTTCAGGATTTTCTCTTAAAAACTTAATGTCTATCATATTTTCATCTCCTTTGAAAATTATCTTTATATTTAAGAGTTATTCTTTGTCCGACTCAACATTATCGGGTTCGGCCTTGGCGATCTTCATCTTTCTTCTGGTCGCCTTATCTACCGCAAGCTGCTCTTCTTCACCAAGAACTATATCGCATTTACCGTTCTTGATCTTTTTTGAGTAGCAGAAGCATCCCGATGTATTGTGAATGGAATTAATTAAAATTCCTGTGTCGTTCTCGTCCAAAAGTACCAGACAGAAACTGAGCTTTCCGCCCATTTCCTTGAATGCGTCGTATTTAACCAATCCGACTTTCTGGAATGCCGACTGATGTTTTGCGTAGAGTTCCTTGATCTCTCTTGAATGTTTGATCCCGAGTTTTCTTAAGGAATCCTGTTCTTCGCACATCTGGAAGATCTTTTCTTCCAGGCTGTCAGCCGTTGAACCTTTCATGAATTTTTTATATGCTTTCCTGAATTTGACGTTCTCGTAAATGATATATCCGACTCCGGCCATCAATATAACCCAGAGGATGATCATTATCAAAAACAGGTATCCGATATCTATATTTCCAAGCCCAATTTTACTTAAAAATGCGCTGTTCATCCATTACCTCGTGTCTAGTTATGTAAACCGTTATTTGATGTGGTCAATGATTCTTTCGAAGTCATCATTAGAATAGAATTCGATCTCGATCTTTCCGGAACCGTTTTCCTTAAGGCTGATGCTTACCTTTGTTTCGAGTTTTTCCTTTAACTTGGTCTCGAAGCTCTTGTATGAATCTGAGATCTGAGTTTTCTGCTTGTTGTATTTCTTCTTTTCTTTTCCGATGTTTCTTACGATATTCTCAACTTCTCTTACACTCATCTTCTGGTCGAAGACCTGCTGAGCGATGTTTGCCTGAAGCTCTGCATCTTCAACTCCGAGGATCGCTCTCGCATGTCCTTCGGAGATCATCTCGTCGATGAGCATCTGCTGAACTTCGTCGCAAAGTTTCAGAAGTCTCATTGTGTTCGTGATCGTTGTACGGCTCTTTGAAACTTTCTCTGCTACTTCGTCCTGCTTTAAGTTAAACTCTTCGATAAGTCTTTTATATGCTCTCGCTTCTTCGATACAGTTTAAGTCTTTTCTCTGAATGTTCTCGATGAGAGCGATCTCAACTATTTCCTGTTCTGTAAGATCTTTTATGATAACAGGTACTTCTGTGAGACCGGCAATGTTTGCTGCTCTCCATCTTCTTTCACCTGCGATTATCTCATAGTATGTCTGTCTGTCCTGAACAACTAAGGGCTGAATGATACCGTGTTCCTTAATGGAATCCGCAAGTTCATTCAATGCGTCTTCATCAAAATAAGTACGCGGCTGGTTCTTGTTGGGTTCGACCTTGGAAATGTTCACCATGACGATACTGCCTTTGACTTTTTCGTTTATCGAAGGCTTCTCTACATTTGTATCAATAAGTTTCTTAAGTCCTTTTCCCTTGTTTAAACCTTTGCTTTTATTAAGACCGGCCATTAGTGTTCTCCCCTTAAATCATACTTTTTGCATTATACTATATTTTAAAGTATTTTGCATTATGAGTTTTGACTCTGTTGATTAATTTTTTTCTATGGTTTCACGTGAAATTATCTTATCTTTATAAGTTCGTCGGCAAGCTTGTTGTAGCTTTCCGCACCTGCAGACTTGGGATCGTATTCGATGATGGGCTTTCCGTAGCTGGGTGCTTCGGCAAGACGAACGTTTCTCGGGATCGTTGTCTCGAAGATCCTCTCTTCCAAAGCTTCCTTAACACTGTCGACTACATCCTGGGAAAGATTTGTTCTGGAATCGTACATGGTAAATACCACACCTTCCATTGCAAGTGTCGGATTAAGTTTAACCTTTACAAGGTTGACTGTGTGGATCAACTGGCTCAGACCTTCCATTGCGTAGAACTCACACTGAATGGGAACGAGTACGCTTCCGGCGGTGGTCATCGCATTGATGGTAAGCATGCTGAGTGAAGGAGGGCAGTCGATGAAAATATAATCATACTGATCCTTGATCCAGTCTACTTCGTTCTTTAATACAAATTCTTTCTTGTCGGTATCGAGGAGTTCGATCTCAGCTGCGGCAAGATTTACATTTGAAGGAATGATGGAAAGATTTTCGAAAACATCGGGAATGATGCACTGCTTGATGGGACACTCTCCGAGCATCAGTTCATATACGGTATTATCAAGTTCGTTCTTCTCGATACCGAATCCGCTGGTCGTATTTCCCTGGGGATCCATATCTATAACAAGAACTTTCTTACCCTTTTGGGCAATCGCTGCCGATAAGTTTATCGCTGTTGTTGTTTTTCCTACTCCGCCTTTTTGATTGGCAATCGCAATAACTCTTCCCATTTTTTTCTCCTCTGTCTACACAAATCTATGTATGTTTCACATGAAATTTTTCAAGTCGCTTATTCATAATAACATTATTGGTTACCTTTATCCATATAAAATACTTCCAAAAAAGTTATTAAAAATTCTCGATTTTCTATTTTCTTTTACTGCAATCCCTGTCTTCAATGATATGGATCGTGTGTTTCGTCGTCAGAATTTCATCGATCCTTTCGGGGATAAAGCTGGGTTTGATGTTCGATTTCTTTATTTCTTCCACGCTTAACCAGACGAGTTTCTCCCCGTCGTCGGTAATCTCTCTGGCCGATTCGAAGTCTTCAACCTTCATAATGTAATAATATTCCAGGACGTGGCAGTCTTTTCCTTCAATGTTTCCGCCTTTGCCGTCAAAGAAGTTTTCGACTACCGCACAAAGAAGAACAGCTTTTGCTTTGATCCCGGATTCCTCATAGACTTCTCTCTCGATACATTCGGCCGAAGTTTCACCCATGTGAACGGCTCCGCCCATCATATAATCATAGTCTCCAAAGTTACTTTTTATAAAAAGATACTTTCCGTCGTGTTCAACAAAAGCTCCCGTTCTGTATCGGAACCAGTCTTTTTCCATGTGGATCGCAATGTCCTTTGCCATATTATCCCTCCATATCTGTCTCTACATCTAGTAAAACTATTCATTTATGTTTCACATGAAACATACAATATGTATAACATGACTTTTTTATGTTTCACATTTTTTGTCAAAATATTGTATCATATGTTTCACGTGAAACATTATCTTGTTCTTTTCGATATTTATCCCGGAAAATGTTTCACGTGAAACAACAAGATATAGTTCCGAAAAAACAGCCGGTCAAATCAATATATAGGTAAGTACATATTAATATTCGGTCTTAATTTCCGTAATCCCGAAAGTTTCTTTGAACAATTCTTCATCTTTTACGGAGTTAATGAGCATGACTTCCGTAAAATGACCGTCATCGAAATTCTTAAAACCGACAACTTTTTCACCCGTGCATATCGAAGAACGGATAACCGCATACTGTTTTTCGGGATCAAAAGTGATCTCATTTTTCAAAAAATTTTTCTTTTTTCCGAACATATAAATATACCCTGAGAAAAAATCAGAAATTTTTCTGACAAAGTTCTATGTAATGATCAATCAAATCATAAATCCAGTCATTGATATTTGTAAATCTAAATCCTAAAGATTCAGCTTTTTTTGTGTTAATGGAAAATTCAGGATCGCCATTATAAGGAGCAGGGTCACCGGTCGGATCGAGCAAAGCTTTCTTTCCGGTCCTCTCTTCTATAAACCTGAGTATCCCTTTTAAAGATACTGTTCCCGAAGATGCTCCGTTGACCGGTCCCGAAAAATCTTTAGAAACAAGAAATGCCATAAACTTTCCGGCTTCATCGGAACGGATATAAGACATTTGATGATCAGGATTATCAATGTTCATTGGAATTCCTTTTAAGGTATGTTCCACGTAGAACATAAGTCTTTTCGTGTAATCATCTTTTCCGAGAACGACCGGGTATCTTACTGCGACCCAGTTCTTATCATAGGTTTTAGAAAGTGCAGCTTCGGCAGATCTTTTTATGACATCATAAGGAAAATCTCCTCTGTCACACCAGACCAATTCTGTTTCTGATGGATCAAAATCTTCTTCGACTGTATCCGGATGTTTAGGATCATAGACTGCAGTCGTAGACATATAAATGTATTTTTCGCAATCAAGATAATCGATAATATTCTTTATATCGTTTGAACAATATGCGATCTTGTCTATCACAACATCAAAATGTTTTCCCGACAAAGCATCTTTTATACTTTCAGGATCCGTTCTGTCCAAAATGATCCGTTTAACTTTTTCACCGAAAGGATCTCTGGCAAGACCGCGGCTTGCGATCGTAACTTCATGACCGAGTGACAAAAGTTCATCGACCATATGTATGCCAAAAAATCTTGTTCCGCCGATAACAAGAATGTTCATATCGTTCTCCAAAAAAAATTGCTTTTTTTCAAGGGTATAAATATACCCCCGTGAAAAATCAAAAATTTTTCAAAAAATCACAAAGGACGTTTGGAAGGTACACCTTCCTTCCTCGGAAATCTGTCTTCTGTATTTTTCTTTTTTTCGATAAGAATGTTGCATCTGGAATAATCGGAATCGGGAAGAACGAATTCGAAAGTTTTTGCTTTCTTTCCTCCGAGCATTCCGATCGCATTTGATGCAGAGGATAATTCCGCATTTGAGTCTGCGGCTTTATATGAAACAAATACTCCGCCTAATTTTACAAACGGAATACAGTATTCACAAAGTACGGAAAGATTGGCGACCGCACGCGATACGACTATATCATATTTTTCACGATAAACTTCATCATGTGCGAGTACCTCGGCTCTTGAATGAATAGCATGAATATTCTCAAGGCCTAATTCATCTATTACAAGATTAAGATAATCAACTCTTTTTCTTAATGAATCTACCAGTGTTATCTTAAGATTCGGAAACATGATCTTTAAAGGAATACCGGGAAAACCTGCACCGGTTCCAAGATCAAGCAATGTATATTCTTTATCACCCAGGTCTTCTATACATTTAACCAGAGATAAAGAATCAAGATAGTGTTTTTTATAGATATCATTTATATCCGTTATCGCGGTAAGATTTATCTTTTCATTCCATTCAAGAAGAAGAGCAGTATACTTTTCAAAAAGATTTAACTGCTCATCGGATATTTTAATATTCCATTCTTTTAAATCATTAACGAACTGTTCCATAAAATCTTACCTGTCCAATAAATGGGACATATAAACAAACGATTATTTCAAAGACATAACATAGACCTGGCAGGGGTTTGCTTCATCCCATAAATCGGGAAAGACTTCAAACTCTTTAAAGCCGAGTGCAAGATAGAACTTGTTTGTTTTATCATAGTCATCGTATACACCCATCTTTACAGTCTTAACCTGCATGAAAGAATATCCCTTTTCGATAGCGATATCTTTAGCAAATTTAAATAAAGATTTGCCTACACCTTTACGATGATATTCTTTTAATACACCCATAACTGAAAGTTCTACAGTTTCTTTTCCGGTTTCTTTCAAGCAGATGAAACCCATGGGCTTATCGTCTTCGAAAGCTGCGACCATGATCTGATCTGCGCTGTCCTTGATATATTTTTCTCTGGTTTCGGGAATCTCAAACCAGTCAAAAAGTGACTCGAGGATAAGTCTTGCTATGCGCATTTTTTCCTCGATCTCTAAAATCTGTCTGATCATTTTTTTCATTTCCTCATTTTTTATTATATCATTTTATATGTACAATAAATTGGACATATAAATTATCTTCCGATCGATGCAAGATAGATAAGAAGAACTGAAACATCCGCAGGTGTAACACCGCTTATTCGTGAAGCCTGGCCTACAGATCTCGGTTTGAATAATTTTAATTTCTGTCTTGCTTCAAGTCTTAATGAAGATACATCATCATAATCGATATCATCAGGTATTAATTTCTTCTCCATCTTTTTAAATGCAGCTACCTGACGTTCCTGTCTTTCGATGTAACCTTCGTATTTTATCCTGATACAGACCTGTTCGATGATGTCATCCGAAAGAGGCTGTCTTTCTTTATCAAAGAACGAAAGATTCTCATATGTGATCTCAGGTCTGCAAAGAAGTTCCGCAAGTGAAGTTCCTGTTCTGAGAGGTGCAGAACCAAGCGATTCAAGATACTCCTGATTCTTTGTCGCACTTCCTACAAAAGTATTTTTTAATCTTTCAACTTCTGCGGTGATCTCTTTATCTTTATATAAAACATAATCATATTGTTTCTTTGTTACAAGGCCGACTTCATATCCTATTTTTCTTAACCTGAAATCAGCGTTATCCTGTCTTAACAAAAGTCTGTACTCGGCTCTTGAAGTCATCATTCTGTAAGGCTCGAGATTTTCTTTTGTAACAAGATCATCGATAAGAACTCCGATGTATGCTTCGCTTCGATCCAGAATGACCGGTTCTTTTCCCTGTATCTTTCTTGCAGCATTGATACCCGCGATAAGACCCTGTGCAGCTGCTTCTTCGTATCCGGAAGATCCGTTAAACTGACCTGCCGAAAAGAGTCCGCTCACACCTTTTATCTCAAGTGATAAAGTTAAAAGTCCGGGTGTCAGACAATCGTATTCGATCGCATATGCATTTCTTACGATCCTGCAGTTCTCAAGTCCGGGAACTGTTCGATACATTGCAAGCTGTACGTCTTCGGGAAGCGATGAACTCATTCCGCCGACATACATTTCATTTGTATATAAACCTTCGGGTTCGATGAAAACCTGGTGTCTTTCTTTATCTGCGAATTTAACGACTTTGTCTTCGATCGAAGGACAGTATCTGGGACCCGTACCTTCGATGATCCCCGCATAAATGGGAGAACGGTCGAGATTTGCTCTGATGATCTTATGTGTCTCTTCGTTTGTATATGTTAAGTAACAGGAAACCTGTTCTTTCTGTATATCTTCGGGATTTGTCGAGAAGGAAAAAGGTACTATTCTTTCATCACCTTTCTGCTCTTCCATCTTGGAAAAATCAATACTTCTCTTATCCATTCTTGCAGGTGTTCCTGTCTTAAATCTTCTTAAAGTCACACCCATCGCATTCAAAGATTCTGATAAATGTGTTGCTGCCTGCAAACCGTTCGGACCCGTGTAAGTGATCGCTTCGCCGCATAAACATCTTGCATTAAGATATGTTCCGGAACAAATGATAACAGCCTTGCAAAGATAGGTTGTTCCCGTAAAGATCCTTACACCTTTTATAATTTTGTTATCGCCGTCTTCGTCAAAAAGTATCTCGCAGACTTCACCCTGTTTGATGGTCAGGTTCTCCTGATTCTCAAGTGTTTCTCTCATCGAGTGGGAATAATCTGCTTTGTCTGCCTGAGCTCTTAAAGAATGAACTGCAGGTCCTTTTGAAAGATTGAGCATCTTCGACTGGATAAAAGTCTTATCGATGTTTTTACCCATCTCTCCGCCGAGTGCATCGAGTTCTCTTACAAGATGACCTTTACTTGTTCCGCCTACGTTGGGATTGCAGGGCATAAGCGCTATACTTTCAACCGACACTGTGAATATAACAGTCTGCAGTCCCAGTCTTGCACATGCCAAAGCAGCCTCGCATCCCGCGTGACCTGCACCTATTACACATACATCGGTTTCAATTGTAAGATTATTCTTATTGTTTTCCATTTTGTTCTTTATTTCTTTATTTAAATTCTTTTAAAAGTAAAAGTCTGTTTTCCTGATCTTCAAATACTGAATATCCGTTTCTTTCATAAAACTTAAAAGCTCTCTCATTTGACTTTTCAACATGCAGTAAACTTGCGGGAATGTTTAGTGATCTTCCGTACTGTTCAGCTTCTTTTAAAAGTGCGTTTCCGATACCTTTTCCTCTGCAATCTGTCGAAACACTGAAGTCATCCAGATATAGATAATCTCTGTCTTCGCGATGAACTTCCACGGAAAGAAAACCGATCACTTCATTGTCAGATTCGGCCACAAAGATAACGTTTTCATTGTCTTCAAAATAGTGATCAATGTCGCCTTCTTCGTAGCCTTTTACGTCTCTTGTATTGTAAATTGTCTGAAGCATTTCTATGAACAGTTCACCTATTCTTTTTTCATCGTTTCTGTCTGCTTTTCTTATTGTATATTCCATTGATTATTTTCCCATACAGAATTCAGAGAAGATCTTATCTACAAGATCGTCACTGACTTCTTCACCTATTATCTCACCGAGTGCGGCATAAGCACTCATTAAGTCTATTGAAAGGAAGTCTTCAGGCATTGAATTTTCGATTGATTCCGTAACTTTTTTAAGACTGTCACTTGCAATAACAAGATCGTTTTTCTGTCTTAGATTTGAAACCATTACTTCATCATTAAATGAGATCTCTCCGGCAAAGAACATGTCCTTTATCGCGTTGAACAATTCTTCTTTCCCTTCACCTGTTTTGGCACTGGTATAAAGGAATATCGGTCTTGTCGTGCTTCCTTCAAAATGTGCATTAAGTTCCTGTTTTGTTGTCTCTCTCTGAAGATCCGATTTGTTCAAAAGACATATCGATTTTTTACCGTTGATCAAAGCGATTATCTGATCGTCAAAAAGATCTGTTTCCGTTGAAGAATCCGCAACATATAAAACAAGATCTGCTTTTTCGATCGCGGATTTTGCTCTCTCTATTCCTATCTTTTCAACCACATCATCACTCTCATGGATCCCTGCGGTATCTATTAAGTTAAGAGTGATCCCGCCGATATCATAAGACTCTTCAAGAGTATCTCTTGTAGTACCTTCTATCTCTGTAACGATCGCTCTTTCTTCATTTAAGATCATATTAAGAATGGAAGATTTTCCTGCATTGGGTTTTCCTACTATCGCGGTATTGATACCCTCTTTTAAGATCTTTCCGTTATCATAGGATTTGATCAAATGATCTATCTTATCCTGTATATCATTTATCTTTTCTGAAAGTTCTTCTTCAAATCCGTCGAGTGACATATGCTCGGGATCATCCAAAGCAGCTTCAATTTTAGCTATATAATAAAGAATTTCTTCTCTTAATTTCCTGATCAGTTCATACATCTTTCCGTTTAACATCGAAACGGAATTTCTTCTTGCCATTTCACTCTTGGAAGAGATGAGATCCATTACCGCTTCCGCACTTGTAAGATCGATCCTTCCGTTTAAAAATGCCCTCTTTGTAAACTCTCCGGGCTCTGACGGTCTGCAGCCGTTATCAATAAGCAGATTAAAAACTTTCTTTAATACAAGGATTCCGCCATGACAGTCTATCTCAACCACATCTTCCATCGTGTATGACCTCGGAGCCTTCATAAGCATCACAAGAACTTCATCCACGATCTCATCACCGTCAACGATATGACCGTAATGAATCGTATGCGAATCAGAATCCTTAAGTGTCTTCTTATCCGCACCCTTGAAAATCTTATCTGAAATTGTGATCGCATCTTCTCCGGAAACTCTGATAATACCGATTCCCGAAGGTGATAATGCCGTACAAATAGCTGCAATCGTATCCATATCTACACCTCATCAGTCAGCTTCGCTGACAGCTTCCCCTCAAGGGGAAGCCATTAAGAAAACAAAAGGCTGCCTTTCAGCAGCCTTAGTCTTTATTTCTTTAAGGTAATTACGACCTTGCGGTAAGGCTCTTCTCCTTCTGAATGAGTAGTTACATAAGAATCATTCTGAAGTGCCGAATGAATTACTCTTCTCTCATAAGGATTCATGGGTTCAAGAGTAACGCTTCTTCTTGTTCTCTTAACTTTGAATGCCATGTTCTTTGCGAGGTTTTCGAGAGTTTTGTTTCTTCTCTCTCTGTAGTTTTCGGTATCGACTTTAACTCTGATGTATTCTTTTGTTCCTTTGTTAACTACGAGTGATACAAGGTACTGAAGTGAATCGAGTGTCTGTCCTCTCTTACCGATAAGAACACCCATATCCTCACCTGAGATCTCGATGTTTAAGCAGTTTTCTTCGGAATCATATTTAGCCTTAACTTCGTTCTCGATCTCCATCTTGGAAAGAACGTCTTTTAAGAAATCAGTAGCTTTCTTTTCTACTTCTTTTGCATCAACGTTGATCTCACGTTTCTTTGCAGGCTCTTCTTTCTTAACTTCGGCTTTTTCTTCCTTCTTTACTTCTTTTTTGTTATCTTTGAATTCTTTCTTTTCTTTCTTGAATTCTTTTTTGGCTTCTTTCTTTTCTTCTTCCTGAGTGAATACGGCTTTAGCTTCTTCCATTTCTTCACTCTTAGCTCTAGCCTTGATAACAGCGGGCTTTGAACCGATTCCTAAAAATCCTGTTGAACCCTCTTCTATTACTTCATATTCAAGTGAACTGCTTGTTACAACAAAATGTGTACATGCTTCCGTAATCGCATCCTGTACGGTCTTTGCACTGAATTCCATATATTCCATGATTATCTATAACCCTCCGATTACTTGTTATTCTTTTCGTTAAAATCTTTAACCATTCTTGCCTTTGCCGCAATGCTTCCCGATGAAGAGATCTTATCGTTCTTTGCATTGTTTACGGGCTTTGCGGGAGTATTGCTCTTTGCAGAAGCATTGTTGTTGTTTCTTGCGTAGGGATTAACATACTTTGTATTGCTCTTTGCTTTGTTGTTGATTCCCTGAGCGAGAACTCCTTTTTTCTTAAGCTTTTCTTCGTACTTGGCTGTGTTCTTTTCGATGACTTTATCAACATCCATCTTGTCGATGTACTTGTTGATCGCAACCTGCTGAATACAACGTACTACTGCACCGACGATCCAGTAGATACCCATACCTGCGGGAAGAGAGAAACAGAAAACTGCTGACATGATCGGCATGAATGTGTTCATCATCTTCATTGAAGACATCATGGGGTTTTCTTCCTGGCCGGGAGTCTGCTGATTCTGAGCAGTAGGTGCAAGTTTGATACCGATCCACTGTGTAAGTGCTGCAAGAAGAGGTATCATAACAGCTACAAGAATTATAAGTATCCAATTTCCTTCTTTTAAAGCCCAACAAGACTTAATTGTATCAAGAGGGGAATATCCTATATTTATACCAAGAAAAGAATTATATTGTTCCAATGCCATTCTTGTGTTATTAACAGCAGCTGAAAAATCAGGAAACTGTTTTGCCAATGTTGACCAATCGTTGGAACTTGCTCTGTTTAATACATCGATAAATGTGTTTCTTGTTGTTTCGATATTTGCTGCAGCATCGGGACTGCTTATAAGATTAGCAGTGATATTGTCGATCGAGATCGTACCAGTATTTAAAAATTCAGGTTTAAACTGCTTTTTGTATGCTGCTGCGGACGAAAGTGTCTGGATAAATGTTGCAGAATTCTTAAAAGTATTGGCATCTGTTATTACACCATTGTCAATACCCATCATGGCATTAACAAGTCCCATGAATTCGTTCTTTACCATGGGAACATATGCGGGAATGGCATAGATAACACGGTAAAGTGCAAACAAAATAGGCATCTGGATAAGTAACTGTACGCAGCTACCGGAAGGTGATACTCCGTATTTTGCGTAAACGGCACTTGTCTCCTGCTGCATCTGCTGCATAAGATCAGGATCTTTTGTACCTTTATACTTAGCCTGAATTGCCTGGATCTCAGGATTCATGATCGCAGACATCTTTGAGAATTTCTGCTGTTTGATTGTTAAGGGTAACATTAAAAGATAGATGATAACTGTGAAGATAATAATTGCTACACCGATATTTGCAGTTTCAGCACCGCCGGGTATTGCTTTAGCAATTTTATCAAGAACAAAAAAGATTCCTTCCATTAATTTACCGAGAACCCAGGCAACCTGGCCGATAATTAATGTAGAATTTTTAGTCAATAATAATTCGTACAATTCTGCCTCCTGTTACGGTACAGGATCATAACCGCCTTTCGAAAATGGATTACATCTTAAGATTCTCCAGGCAGCCAAAAAACCGCCTTTTATCGCTCCGTACTTCTGAATCGCTTCAAGGCCATACTGGCTGCAGCACGGATAATAAGGGCAGCGTGTAGATTTTAAAGGTGATAAATATTTCTGATATAACTTTATGATAAATATAAATATTTGTTTCATTAATTAGATCTATATGTATATAAATTACCTTTATTTACCAACTAGTGTACCGTTTAATTTAAATAAATGTAATAATGCGCTCTCAATACCTGCATAGTCACAGGCGTCAGATCCTTTACGCGCGATGACTACAATGTCTAAACCACTATTAAACATTTTTTCGTGTAGTCTGTAACTTTCTTTTACAAGTCTTTTTATTCTGTGTCTTACGACACTGTTTCCTACTTTTTTACTAACCGATATTCCAAGTCTGTTTCTGTCCGTATTGTTTTTCAACGTATATATTACCAAATATTTGTTAGCATATGATCTGCCGGACTTATAAACATTCCCAAAATCCTGGTTACTTTTTAAAGAATCAGTAAATATCATATTTTCTTCTTAGCGAAAAAAAGGCCACATATAATGCGGCCTGTCTATCTCAACTATGCGGATAAAACTTTTCTTCCCTTAGCTCTTCTAGCCTGTAATACTTTTCTTCCGCCGGGAGTACTCATTCTTGCTCTGAAGCCGTGAACTTTAGATCTTTGTCTCTTCTTAGGCTGAAATGTCATTTTCATAAAAGCATACCTCCATTTCCTATACGTCGAAAACA
>JAEEGJ010015233.1_pt1 | contig 17990 bp, 13 predicted proteins | sample 8958761 | NCBI WGS metagenome assembly JAEEGJ01 (sample SAMN16246546, study PRJNA631951) | gut metagenome | biome: gut microbiome; feature: rumen; material: RS-attached | host: Bos | place: Iran: Karaj | collected 2018-10
TCCGAAAATGATTATGGTACATTCCTCGGCTTTGAGGTCCTGACACTCGCCCCCATAGATCTGAATCCGGTCATCTGGGAGGATCTCACCACAGAGGAAATCGAAGTGCTTAGCAGCTACCACAAGATGGTATATGATAAGCTGTCACCGTACCTCGATAATGAAACAGCAAAGTGGCTGAAGTCTTATATAAATGCAGAGAATTATATATAACTAATTCAGGTAAGGAAAATGTACTCGGAACAGGAAGGTATTAGGGAACGGGAACAGGAACAAAACGGATTATATATTGAGAATGTGTGCGGCACAAAGAAAGGCGGCACATTCTTTTTATGCATGTCTAAAGCCCTGATAATGTTTATGGTATGTATCGGTACCGTTACAGGATTCTGCGATGCATTTTCCATTGAGTACAACAAGACTGTTATCATCGTATATACACTGGCTGCATCGTGCTTTACAGCATTTCTTTTTTACAAGAAAAAACTGATCTATATCGGCCTGTTGGTTATAATCGGGCTTTTCATCACAGCGTTGTCTAAAGCGAGCGTATGTTTTTCTGGCGGCTTAAGAGCCCTGTCTGACATAATCAGGGAAAACTATGCTGCATATTATCATCAATATCTTCCAAAAACACCAAACCCTTATTATGAGGACGACTATGTGAGTATCACGGTGGTGCTCATATTTATCATTGCTTTTCTGCTCATACTTTATAATATAACTATAGTCAGATATATGAGCTTTGCGGAAACCTTTGCGATATCTTTTATCATACTTGAAATTCCTATGTTTATCGGTAAAAATCCCGGTATAATATCGACAGGACTTATCATGGCAGGGTGCATAGCCATAGGATTGATCAGGCATGGATCAAATATGAGCATAGATATACCTATCTCCGGATCCCCTGATTTTATAAAGGAAACAAAGTATCGGAAAACAAGGTATACCACCGTCGGGAGTCATAAAGGCATACTTATGGTGATTGCTTTTTCTGTTGCTTTTTCTGTTATCATGTTAATGTTTACAACTATATTGCACTCTGAAAATATGAAGAAAACTCCTGAAAGCGAGTTGAAAATATATCTGGATCAGAAGGCAAAAATAGTTGCGGTTGAGGGCGTACCGGGCCTGTTTGACGAAGAAGCCGAACCTGTTTTTATAGGCAGGGGTGATCTTGGTAAGGTCTCAAAGATCGAACAGGACAATGAAACTGACATTGTAGTCACCCTTGTCCCTTATTCGTCAAAAACCATATATCTCCCGGGATTTTACGGCCTGTATTTTAAAGACATGAAGTGGTATGACAGCATAAATACCGCCGATTTTCCGGAACTTGGCTTTAATGATGTAGAAAAAATAGACTCCGAAATATTTGAATCCTTTGAATCAGACTTTATCCAGTTGACCATTGACAAGAAGTATTCACCTAAAGCAAAAACCCAGATAACATACGTGGACAGTATGTTTGATTATTTTATATTCCCATATTATAAACAGGGACTTGAGTTGGCTGAAAAGACATTTTATCAGCCTAAAGCTGATAAAAACGGTAACAGACCGGAATATAATACCAGGCAGGCAAAATTCTATGTCCCCGATCTTTTAGTGTATAATAATCATAAAGAATATTGGGATCATATAATACAAGGGTGGAGGTACGGAAGTTATGTTGATCTGAGGGAAGTTTCAAAAATCATCCCATATTCAAAAAAGTATCTTATGTACGGTGAGGAATATATTGACGGAGTATGCCTTGATGTACCCGATGAGCTGGATGAATATCTGGATGAATTCATAACTGCTCATGATTATTTTGGAGTGGAAAAACACCCATTGGATAATGAAAGAGATGAGACTGCGCAAAATGAAGAAACAGAGACCGAGGAAAAAGATTTTCTTTTAGGTGATATCGGTTCGGGGCCTGTTAACTTTGCCTCTGTCTCTCAAGACTATATAGAAGAAGTACAGAAGAATGGTGGAAATGTATATATAACTGATTCATCTACAGGCTTTTCATATAATATTACCAAAATGAATCCGGATGGCTCCATGATAATCGAAATGCGGAGTTCAGATGGTTTTGGTATTATCAGTGGGACAACAGGTTGGGGAGCATATAAATCATCTGAAGATGATTTATATGAGAAATATGAAGCAGAAAATACCTACCGCCTGGAGGTATGTGAAGCCATAAAGGATATGTTTGCCAGAGAATATCTTTATACACTTTCTCCCGGAATGACACCTGTTAATGAAGACTATGTAAGATATTTCTTAGAGACTCAGAAGCAGGGAGTCTGTACCCATTTTGCTTCGGCAGCAGTCATGCTACTGAGACATATGGGCATACCGGCTAAATATGTGGAAGGATATTGCATACCCAGTTCTCTTATCAAAGAAAAAGGAAAGAGGGCAGATGTGGACGGTGATGAGTGGTTTCCTGCTGAGAATCCGTATAATCCACAGAAAAAAGCTTTTACCGTAGAAGTCAGTGATAAGTATGCTCATGCTTGGATAGAGGTTTACCTGGAGGGAAAAGGTTTCGTGCCTTTTGAAGTGACACCTGCATCCTATGTTACTTCTCCTGAAGATGAAACAACACTGGATGATAATGAAACAGAAACCAAGCCTGCAGATGCCACTCCTACACCTGCTGTGGCTACTTCGACTCCAACTCCAACTACTACCAAGGAGCCGACAAAGGCACCTGATAAAGAGGACAGCAATAAGGATAATAAGGAAAACAAGACTTCAGATACCGCAAGCAAACCAAAAGAAAACCGTGCAGTAACCGATACGGAAAGACTGTTTAAGCTGTTTGGAGCGGCAATTTGTATCGGTATAGCAGGGTGGCTGTTGATCATGCTTTCAAAGAAAGCTGTTAAAAAATTAAGGCTTTCCATGTATTTAAAGCAGGGCAGATTCGATAAGCTGTTATATATCAGGTACTGTGAGCTGGTGGAAAGACTAAAAAAGAAGCATATAGTGACGGCGGATAATCCGCTGCCCATGGAGCTCTGTGAAATCATAGCGAGGTATACGGCAGATAAAGAAGTTAAGGATGGTAACACTTTAAATGACAATGCGGATATAGAAGATCATGATGTGAAAATTTATAAATCCGAGGAGAAGATTTACAAAAAGGTATATGAGGCATACTCACAGGTATTTGAGTATATGGAAAAGGTGCTGTATGCCGGTTATAAGACCACTGCCGCGGAATACAATGATTTTTACAGTAAACTGCGCATACTGAAATAATATCTGATTGACTTATTTTGACGCTTGCCGTATAATGTATGCAACCGATACTATGGTATCCGTTGGCTGAACTGATTTTTATAATGTATGGGGAGTAGCAAATGGCAGAAATCAGAATTGTAGCTATAAGAAAAATTAAGATTGGATCTAAGGTCCAGTGCGATATATATTCCAAGGACGGAGCTCTTATACTAAAGAAGGGAAACGTCATGACGGAGCATATCTTAGAGAAGCTCGAAACTATGGGCGTGACACGTGTACTCGTAGAAGCCGGTACGGTAGAGCTTATCGATGACGCTCCTGAAAAGAAAGAGGATGGCGGACTGCCCAAGGATAATATCGATAAATACAGTGATAATTTTATACTCAAAAAGGAGTTTGAACAGGGCAAGGAAACACTGCTGAACAAGGATGTGGACGGCTCACATGAGGTAGCTCTGTCCATAGCCGGAAAGCTTATGGCCTCCGGCAGCGTAAAGAAGGAGCTGGATGAGCTGAAGTACGGTACAGAGGGTGTGGTAACACACAGTCTGAACACCGCGGTCCTCGCCGGAGCCATCGGCATAGAAAACGGATTTCCCAAGGAAGAGATAGAACAGCTGGTAGTAGGCGGTATGCTCCATGACATAGGAAAACTCTATATAGACCCTGCAGTGCTCAATAAAAAGGGCAGGCTCAATGACAGGGAATACGAGATAATGAAGACACATGCTGAAGAGGGTTACAGAAAGCTCTGTGACAACAAGGGAGTATCACAGCATATCCGTCTGATGGCATTCCAGCATCATGAAAATAACGACGGTACAGGATATCCAAAGAGACTTCACGGAGACCAGATACTGTTTGAGGCTCGCATCATCCATGTGGTGGATGTATACGAGGCCATGACTGCAAAGCGCTGCTACAAGGACTCACTGCTTTCGGGCGATGTTATGGAGTTTGTTATGGGACGGTATGCCACCATGTTTGACACAAAGGCTATGGATATGTTTTTAAAGACCATCCCTGCATATAAAAAGGGAGATCTGATAAAGCTCTCCGACGGTACAAAATGCCAGGTACTTGAAAGCAATCCTAAAAACAGCCTGCGCCCGCTCGTAGTACTGCTTGACTCTATGAAGGTAGTGGACCTGTACAACGACAGGAATTTCCTCTCAAAGACTGTAACGGAGTATATCTCCAAAGAGGGCGATATAGTAAAACATAATAATTAAAAGAGAATATAAGATGGATACAATAATAACAATTTTATTTGTCTTTCTGCTGGTCTGCGCCGTGGCGGCGAGCCTCGCAAAGGATTCACTGGTATGCATTATACTGTTTAGTGCATACAGCCTGGTGATGGCCGTCATATGGATACTGATGGAGTCACCGGACCTCGCCATAACCGAGGCAGCAGTAGGAGCAGGAGTCACAGGTATACTGTTCTATGCCACTTTAAAGAGGATAGACCAGATAGACATGCAGGCCGGGACAAAAGAAGTCACAGCCACCCGTAAATTGAAGAAATCATAATCCGGATATAAAGTGACATAGTAAAGCCAAGAGGAAAAACATATATATTATGAAATCTCAGAAAATGAAAAAAGGCAAACCGGGTATACGTAATACGGTATCTCAGAATGCCACAGGTATCCTGCCGGGGAAACTCGAAGGAAGACTGCAATCTGTATACCGCATAGTCGCAGCGGTCATGATAGTTCTGATGTTTGTGCTGCTGGCTACGGCGATGCTGGGGATGCCTGAAATAGGAGACAAAAACAATCCAGACAACAACGAAGTTGCCCGAAGATATATTGAAAACGGACTGGATGAAACCGGTGCCGTCAATATTGTTTCGGGCATGATTCTTGATTACAGGGCTTTTGATACCTTCGGAGAGTCCTGTGTTCTTTTTGTTGCGACCATATGCGTGACCATTATGCTGAGAATTGACGGCAGGGGCGGAGCAGGAGACGATGAAGAGACAGAAAGCAGTAAAAAAGCCTTTGGTATCAGAGAGTCGGCATTTGCAAAGCTTGATAACAGAAACTATGAACCTGAAAACGATACCATATTAAGGAAGAGTGCTTTGATAGTATTCCCGATCATAATGGTATTTGGCGTTTATGTAATACTGAACGGACATATATCACCCGGCGGAGGCTTCTCCGGCGGAGCAATACTCGGAGCGGGCTTTGTGCTCTTCCTGTCAGCATTCGGCTTTAACAAAACCGAGAGGTTTATGAATGCAAATACAGTAAGGATCATAACGCTGGTGGCACTGCTTGTTTACTGCCTGTCAAAGTGTTATTCATTCTTTACGGGAGCAAACCACCTGGAGTCGGGCATACCGCTCGGTACACCCGGAGCCATACTTTCCAGCGGACTGATACTGGTACTTAATATCTGTGTCGGCATGGTAGTAGCCTGTACTATGTACAGCTTTTACGCACTTGTAAGACGTGGAAGGATTTAGGAGAGGACATATAAAAATGTGGAATCTTATACACGAACACTTGAATGACCTGGTGGCAGTAGCCCTGTTTGTCATAGGCTTCGGCGACCTGCTCTTTCAGAAAAATATGATAAAAAAGATAATAGGGCTGAACATCATGGATACGGCCGTATATCTGCTTCTGGCATCACAGGGCTACATAGAGGGCAGAAAAGCTCCTATCGTAGTTGACGGAGTGAGGGATGCGGCGGCATATATAAATCCGATACCGAGCGGTCTGGTACTTACAGGCATCGTAGTATCCGTGAGTGTTACAGCGCTTTTGCTGTCACTGACTATCAGGATGTACAGAAAATATCATTCACTTGACCTTGACTACTGCCTGATGATGGCAAGACATGAGGATAAGGTTAATGGGTGATTATCGATCAAAAAAGGAATGACTTTGTGATTGATAGTTAAATCGGTTAGAAAGGCTTGAAAATAGATGGAATTCATTAGAAATTTCCCGTTTTTTTCAATAATGCTATGCATGTTCTGTGCCATCATCTGTTCGGTATTACGGCGCAAGGCGGCACAGTATTTCACATTGGCTGTGCTCTTTACAGTGATGATACTTTCGGGAGCATTGCTGTATAACACATATAATGACGGCGGCAGCTTTGTATACTACATGGGACATTTCCCTGCACCATGGGGTAATGAAATAAGAGGCGGATGCCTGGAAGCAATATTTGCTTTGTTTATCAGTACAGTTGCATTTTTATCCGTACTGGCAGGCGGTAAAGCCATCGAATACGACATAGAGGATAAAAAAGAAAACCTGTTTTTCATCCTCGTATGCCTCATGACCAGCTCGCTGCTTGCGATGTGCTACACCAACGACTTATTTACGGGATATGTATTTATCGAGATCAATACCATAGCCGGATGCGGACTGATCATGGTCAGACAGCTGGGAAAAAGCATAGTCACGGCTGTCAGATATATGGTTATCAGTATGCTCGGATCGGGACTTTTCCTGATAGGTGTCACACTGCTGTATACACTTACAGGTCACCTGCTCATGTCCAATATACAGGAGTCGGTAAAAGAACTGATAAGTACCGGTGATTACGGGATGCAACTCACCATCGTCATAGGACTGATGACAGTCGGTCTTGCTATAAAAGCAGGACTTTTCCCTTTTCATCTATGGATACCTGATGCATACGGGCAGTCAAATGTTATATCAAGTTCCTTACTTTCGAGTACTGTATCAAAGGGTTATATTTTCCTGCTTATAAAGATATATTTCAGGACTCTGGGCTTGGAAGCTATAGAAAAAAGCGGGGTGCTCAATGTATGCTTTGCACTCGGAATAGTAGCTATGATAATGGGTTCTGTGCTGGCACTGAACGAAAAAAGCTTTCGACGTATGATTGCTTTTTCCTCCATAGCCCAGATAGGATATATTTTCATGGGTATAGGCATCGGGACAAAGGAAGCGGTGACAGCTGCGATATTCCATATCTTTGCACACGGACTGACCAAATCACTGCTGTTTATATCATCGTCTGAGTTTACCGAGGGCTCACATTCAAAGTCGATAGACGATTTGAAGAGCCTTGGATATAAATACAGATATTCGGCACTGTGCTACAGTATCGGAGCATTCTCCATAGTGGGCTTCCCTTTGCTCGGAGGATTTATCTCTAAGCTTTTGCTTGGCGGAGCCGCCATCGGACACGGACCCATGCAGTGGATAGCGTTACTGGCACTCGCAGTCAGCACTATATTAAACGCAGTATATTTCCTGAGGACTGTGGTATATCTGTTTATACCTAAGGAGCATCTTGAAGACAGTAATAAGAGTGCAACCCTCGGAGATCATGATAGAGATGCGGAGCATGTAGAAAATAATGAAACAGAGAAGTCAGAAAAACTGCTCCTGCTGCCGGGTATGCACTGCCCGAGATATGTGATCGGAATCACCGCTCTGGTATTGCTGAACTTTCTACTGGGACTGTGTTCCGGACCTATAATCGATATAATAGAGCAGGGACTTGAAGTTTTTGAATAAAAATCAGGAGGCATATAATGGCTGTACTACTTATACCCATTCTGCTGCCGATAGCAGGTGGAGTAATATTATTAGCATCAAAGAAATTTGATGACAGAAAGACGAGAAACATTTTTACAGGCTTCTGTCTTATCATATCAGCAGCCGCCACACTGGCAACCATATTCTGTGTGGACGGGACACTCACATTGTTCAGTATCTCTGAAAATGCGGTGGTATCCTTAAGATGTGACGGGCTCACAAAGTTCTTTGCTGTGCTGATGTCACTCATGTGGACTCTTGTAGGTTTCTATGCATTTGACTATATGAAACACGAAGAGCATGAGAGGAGATTTTTCGGATTTTATCTCATGGTTATGGGTGTACTCTCAGGAATATATATGTCTGCAAATCTGCTGACACTCTATCTTTTTTATGAGCTGATGACTCTGACATCACTTCCTCTGGTACTGCACTCACTCACAAAAGAGGCTATTTCAGCAGGAAAGAAATACCTGTTCTACTCAGTAGGCGGAGCATTCCTTTCACTGATTGCAATTTTCTATATTTACACAAACTGCAATACTGCAAATTTCGTTGCAGGCGGCTTTATCGGACAGGTGGCAGAGGGCGACAGAAACATGCTCTTGGTATTTGTATTCCTCGCTATCATAGGCTTTGGCTGTAAGGCAGGACTTTTCCCTTTGCAGGACTGGCTCCCTACAGCACATCCGGTAGCACCTTCTCCGGCATCGGCAGTCCTTTCCGGTCTTATCACAAAATCAGGTGTATTCGTACTTATCAGACTTATATATTTTAGCATCGGAGCGGACTTTATCCGTGGTACCTGGGTACAGTACGGATGGATGATACTTTCACTGCTTACCGTATTTTTAGGGTCTATGATGGCTTATACGGAAAAGGTGATGAAAAAGCGTTTTGCTTATTCGACAGTCAGTCAGGTTTCCTATGTGCTTTTCGGACTTTCACTTTTAAATGTTACAGGCTTTACCGGAGCCATGATGCATGTGATATTCCATTCGGTAATAAAGGATGGTCTCTTCCTGGTAGCAGGAGCCATTATCGTGCATACAGGCATCAAGAATGTGGACGAGCTGCGAGGCATCGGCAAAAAGATGCCAACAGTCATATGGTGCTATACATTCTTTGCACTGGCACTCGTGGGTATACCTCCGGCCAGCGGATTTGTGAGCAAATGGTATCTATGCCTCGGAGCGCTTGAGGGAGATGTGGGAGCACTGAGATTCATCGGACCCGCAGTGCTTCTGATCAGTGCGCTGCTTACTGCAGGTTACCTTTTACCCATTACCATTCACGGCTTCTTCCCGGGTAATGACTTTGATTACTCAAAGTGTAATAAATGCAAGGTATCACCGCTGATGATAGTGCCCTTAGTGATACTTGCCATAGCAGCGGTTGGTTTTGGAATATTCCCCGATGTTGTTAAAAACGGGATTGAAGCCATTACAGGCGGACTCTTCTAATTGGAGGCTTTAATTGAATATCAATTATTTCATCCTGCTTCCTGTCATCATGCCGATAGTATTTGGCATCCTGCTGTTACTGTTTCCGGTAAAAAATGACAGAGCCAGGAATATCATAAATTTCATATTCGTCCTGATAAATACGGCATTTTCCTTTATGACCTTTCTGTACTGGAAAGAGGAAAGCATATCGGTAGTCAGGCTGTTTGGAGATTTTACCATAAGCTTTAGGATAGACAGAGCCGCATGTATATTCGGCGTCATAGTCAGCGGACTCTGGCCTTTTGCAAGTCTGTATGCCTATGGATACATGGCACATCAGGAGAGAAAAAATACATTCTTTTCCTTCTTTACCATGACTTACGGAGTGGTAATGGGCATAGCTTTTGCGGGAAATCTGCTCACCATGTATGTATTCTATGAGATGCTGACACTGGTGACATTCCCTCTGGTGCTGCATCCTATGACCAAGGCAGCGGTAAAGGCAGCTAAGACATACCTGGTATACTCGCTGGGCGGAGCAGCATTCGGACTGATAGGACTTATCTTTATGATGAGCATAGGCAGCGTGGACTTTGTCTATGGGGGATGTATAGACGGGGAGTCCGCCGGCAGTATGTTCCTGCTCCCGGCATTTGTACTGGCATTTTGTGGATTCAGCGTAAAAGCAGCCATGGCTCCTTTTTCGGGATGGCTCATAAAGGCAGCGGTAGCACCTACACCTGTTACGGCATTGCTTCATGCAGTAGCAGTCGTAAACGCCGGTTCATTTGCATGTATCAGGCTGATCTACTATATATTTGGCACTGATGTGATATACGGAACATGGGCTCAGTACTTTGTGATGTCACTCACCATTATCACCATAGTATTTGGTTCCTCCTTTGCGGTAAAGGAGAGACATTTTAAAAGGAGACTGGCATATTCGACCATCAGCAATCTGTCATATATCCTCTTTGCGGCTACGATCATGACACCATTAGGCCTTACAGCCGCATTTGCGCATATGATCATGCATTCGCTCACTAAGATATGTTCTTTCTTCTGCTGCGGTATAGTGATGGAGCAGACCGGAAAAGAGTATGTATATCAGCTCGACGGCATGGGAAAGAAAATGAGGATATCCTTTGTATGCTTTACCATAGCGTCCCTGTCACTTATTGGAATACCGATGTTCTGCGGATTCCAGAGCAAGTGGAGGATAGGAGTGGCAGCAGTATCGGACGCACAGCCTCTGACCATAGCGGGACTTATCGCATTACTCCTTTCGGCACTGCTTACAGCGATATATATGCTCAGCATCGTGATCAGGGCATATTTCCCTGAAATGGCGACGGTTAAAGAAGGAGCAGATAATACCGAGAAAAAAGCCCAAAAGAAAAATAAGAATGAATTAAGCAGTAATACAGATTATAAGGAACACTGTGTACCTATGTTGTTGCCTGTTATATGCTTTGCAGTTGGGATCATAATCCTTGGTGTATTCTGGCAGCCGGTATTGGATTTCATCTCGTTTATAAACTAATAAGAACTTAGGAGAAAATGATGGAAGGTAACATTTTACTGATAAACTTAATACTTTGGCCGTTCGCGGCTGCTGTGATATGTTACCTTTCAGGTTGGAAAAAGGTACCATACGGCACAGAGGGCAGTACCGAGACTGAGGGAGAGGCGCTGAAACGTAAGAATTTCAGGAACATACTGGTCATAGCCTCGATTGCCTTAGAGATCATGCTATATGTTTTTGCTATTATCTCTTCTGAAAAGAACGGATATACTTTGCATATAGATAAGATTTGCGGACTGGGACTTAATCTGTATTTCGGAGGCTTTAGGACGGTATATGCCGGTGTGGCACTCCTTATGTGGTCCATGACGGCACTTTTCTCGAGAGAGTACTTCACTCACTACAGAAACCGCAATCGTTACTATTTCTTCTTCCTAATGACGCTGGGGGCTACTCTTGGTGTATTTATGTCGGGAGACCTTTATACGGCGTTTGTTTTCTTTGAGATCATGTCCTTTACTTCATATACATGGGTTGCACATGATGAAAAGCCCGGAGCCATGAAAGCAGCAGGTACTTACCTGGCAGTGGCGGTTATCGGAGGACTTGTGATGCTTATGGGCATCATGATGCTGTACTTCAAGCTGGGCACAGTGATGATAAATGAGATCTGTGCGGCAGCTACTACAGTATTTGAAAAAGGGGAGGATACCGGATATATGTTTGCCGCCGGTATATGCATCCTTTTCGGATTTGGCGCAAAGGCAGGTATGTTCCCGTTGCACATTTGGCTGCCAAAGGCTCATCCTGTGGCACCTGCCCCTGCATCGGCTCTGCTTTCCGGTATTCTTACCAAATCAGGTATATACGGAGTGCTGATACTCTGTTTTGAAATATTCAGGGGAAATGAAAGCTGGGGCATCCTAATCCTGGTACTTGGTGTTATCACGATGTTTACAGGTGCGGTCCTTGCTGTATTTTCAGTGGATTTAAAGCGTACACTGGCCTGCTCGTCCATGTCACAGATAGGCTTTATCCTGACAGGTTGTGCTGTGTCTGTTCTGCTTAAAGAAGAGGCAAGCTTGTCAGGAGCGGGTACTGTGCTGTATATGGTAAATCACTCGCTGTTTAAGCTGGTACTCTTCATGTGTGCCGGAGCAGTTTACATGAAGCTCCATAAGCTTGATCTGAATGATATCAGGGGATTTGGCAGGAAAAATAATTTCCTGAAGGTTATGTTTGCCATTGGGGCACTGGGAATTATGGGTGTGCCGCTGTTTTCCGGATATATCAGCAAGACTCTTATACATGAAGGCATCGTAGAGTATGCTCACGAGCTTACAGGCGGAGCACATACCGCAATAAAGGCTGTGGAATATCTGTTCTTACTCAGCGGCGGTATGACCATCGGTTATATGCTAAAGTTATTTATAGCTGTATTTGTGGAGAAACCGAATACTAATTCCGAAAGTAAATCTGCTAAAAAACACGGACATACAGACACGGGTGAACACCATGTGGATTTTAATAAGAAATGGAATGTAAGCCTGCTGTCCAAGATAGCACTTGCTATACCGGCTGCGGTCATAGTTGTTTGCGGAGTCATCACGCCTATCTATATAGATCACTTGAGCGTATATATGAGTGATATCACTCATTCTCCCGAGATAGAGCACCTTGAGATTTTCTCTTTGGAAAACCTAAAGGGCTTTGCCATATCCCTTACGATAGGACTATTAGTTTATCTGTTTATCAGAAAGTGCCTGATGAAAGAGGTGGATGGCAGACGGGTTTATGTGGACAGATGGCCTAAGGCGCTGGATCTTGAAGAGCTGATATACAGGCCTGTGCTGCTGAAGGCTCTGCCGGGGCTCTTTGCCGGGATTTTTAGATGTCTGATAAGACTGACGGAGATATTGTGGAAAGGTATGCTGACACTCTTTGCCGGGATTTTTAAGGGCCTGATAAGACTGACGGAGATATTATGGAACGGTATGCTGACACTCGGAAAGGGTATAGGCTATGCAGCTTCCTTCTTCGGGGAGGCTGTTATCTATTCCGTTAAGAAACTGTTCTTTAAAGATCTGGTTGAAAACAGAAGAAGTCCCATGATGGAAAAGCTTTATGCCAAATTTGATGCCGGAGACAGGACTCTGCGTCTCATCGAGTCCACCATATCCTACAGTATCATATGGCTGCTGTTGGGACTGATAGGGACGATATTGTTCCTGATATTGTATTAAGAAAATTTGGAACTATAGTTCCTTAGAATGACAAAGCAGTAGAAAGTCAGAAAAAAAAGCCCGGAAGCGTTAAGTGCTTCCGGGTTTTGTATGTTAAAAATATTAGTTTTCGTTCAGACAGATGTAGATGGACATATGTTCATTATCACTGATAAGTATAGGTATCTTGATGGCAGTGGTATCGGCCTGGAGCTTCAGGTCGTAGCCGTGCATCGACAGCGGAGGAGTAATATCAAATATGATGTTCATGGTCGAAAAGATAGTGGATGTGTTACCCATTATCATATTCCCGAGCTCACCGAGTGCGGAGCAGGCCATCTCATCCAGTGTATCGACCGGCATACCCATCATCATGATGGAAGCGGTCTCTTTGGCCTTCTGTTCTGTCAGACCTATGATGACCTGACCTTTCATGCCCCCGGTCACGCCCACCTGGATCAGGAAAGCATTGTCCGGGAACTTCATATCCGAAAGCGATGGTTTCCCGAGCTTCCCTCCGGTCATGCCCAGCATCTCAAGGACGGTGATAGTCGCCTTGACAAAGGGGTTTATGTACTTTATATCAACTGATGCCATAAAATGGTTTCCTTTTCTGATGTATATTATCAAAAGTGAATAAATCTGCGCTTAGGATAATCGTTTAGTTAGTCATATATAGTAATAATATCACAAAACTTTGAAAAAGGCAAGTCATAAAATTATGTTGCTAAAATCCGTAAAAAGTAGTATTATATACGAGGAAAATAATGTTTTGGAGGTTTATTATGGAAAACAAGGATTATATGCAGGAATACTGTTTGTGGATATCTTCAGATGCCTTTGATGAAAAGACCAAGAAGGAGCTGGAGTCCATCGCCGGCAACGAAGAAGAGATAAAGGACCGTTTTTACAAAAGTCTTGAGTTTGGTACTGCGGGACTCCGTGGTGTCATAGGTGCCGGCACAAACAGGATGAACATCTATACAGTCAGAAAGGCATCCCAGGGTCTGGCAAATGTCATCATCCGTGAGGGCGGACAGGATAAGGGTGTTGCCATAGCATATGATTCAAGACATATGTCTGTTGAGTTCAGCGAGGAGGCTGCGCTTTGCCTTAACGCCAATGGTATAAAGACATATCTTTTTGAGTCATTACGTCCCACACCTGAGCTTTCATTTGCACTCCGTGAGCTCGGATGTATCGCAGGTATAGTGATCACGGCCAGCCACAACCCTTCGGAGTATAACGGATACAAGGTATACTGGGAGGACGGCGCTCAGATTACAGCACCCAAGGATGCCGAGATCATAAACGAGGTTAACTCTATCAAGGATTACCTTTCCTTAAAGACTATGTCGAGGCTGGATGCCATAAAGGCCGGTCTTTTCCGCATCATAGGCAAGGAGATAGATGACAGATATAACGAGGAGCTCATGAAGCTGGCGCTCCGTCCCGAGGTGATAAAGAAGGCAGCGGAGGATATCAGCATAGTATATACACCTTTCCATGGCACCGGCAACCTGCCTGTAAGGCGCGTTCTGGCAGAACTTGGATTTAAAAAGGTGTATGTAGTACCTGAGCAGGAAAAGCCCGACGGAGATTTCCCTACAGTAGCATACCCCAACCCCGAGGATAAGAGTGCATTTAAGTTGGCTCTGGAGCTTGCAGAAAAGGTTAATGCTGACCTTGTACTGGCTACAGACCCCGATGCAGACCGTCTGGGTGTATATGCTAAGGACTCAAAGACCGGTGAGTATATGGCATTTACCGGAAATATGAGCGGTACTTTGCTCTGCGATTACCAGCTGGCAGCCCGCAAGGAGCTCGGACTTATGCCTAAAAACCCTGCAGTCATCAAGACCATCGTTACCACGAATATGTGTGATGTTGTGGCTAAAAAGTTTGGATGTACTCTTATAGAGTGCCTGACAGGCTTTAAGTACATCGGAGAGCAGATAAAGCTGTTTGAGCAGGGAGTAAAGGATTACTCATATGTATTTGGCTATGAGGAGTCATATGGATGCCTTATCGGCACACATGCGAGGGACAAGGATGCCTGTGCTGCTGTTATGGGACTTTGTGAGGCAGCTGCATATAATAAACTCCAGGGCAAGAGCCTTTGGGACAGAATGCTCGAGATGTACGAGGAGTACGGATACTATCGTGAGGGTGCTGTATCTGTTACCATGAAGGGTGCTGACGGAGCTCAGAAGATAGCTGCTATCCTGGATAACTTAAGACAGAACCCCATCTCTGAGCTTGGCGGTTTTAAGGTGCTTGAGGCCAGGGATTACAAGCTTCATACAGTAAAGAACTTAGTTACAGGCGAGGAAGGTAAGACTGATCTGCCCGAGTCCAATGTACTATACTATGTACTTGAAAACGATCAGTGGTGCTGCGTAAGACCTTCCGGTACCGAGCCTAAGATCAAGTTCTACTACGGCATCAAGGGTTCATCAATGGCAGAAGCAGACGAACTCTTTGATAAAGTAGGCGAAGCTATCAAGAAACTCGCATAATGTGTCAACGGTTACCGGTCAACGCTCACATGGAGCATTGACTTAGGACGGTTCTTTTTGACACGTTTGGTTTGAAAATGGTAAATAGAGAATAAAATTAAAATAAATATTGACATTTCTAACAATTTCCTATAAACTTGTATGAGTTGTACAAGTGACTATGGATTAAACGAAAAATAATAGGAGGTAAGATAAAGATATGAAACACATCAAGACAGTTGAGACACGTAATCTTTGCGAGAGCGCAAAGAAGGGCGGATGCGGCGAGTGCCAGACATCATGCCAGTCAGCTTGCAAGACAAGCTGTGGTATCGCAAATCAGAAGTGCGAGAAGAGCGAGAAGAAAGACTGAGATTAAAGGATATCGCCTCTGAACAAGGGGCGATATTTTTTTACTTATGATTGATATCATCCTGAGCAATAGCGAAGGATATTTTGTTATATAATCATATAAATCATTATTAAGGTGTGGTGCACGACATGATACATCAATATAAACTGGGTAACCAAAATATAGTCCTCGACATATGCTCGGGTTCGGTCCATGCAGTGGACGATGTGACCTATGACATGATAGCAGAGTATGAGGGAACACTATCCTATAATGCTGGCGATAGTAAGGATGGTGAAAATAGTATATCAAAAGACATGCTCTTTAAAAAGTTAAATGAAAAATACGGTACCTCATTGGATGAGCTTGGTGAAATCTATGATGAGATAACCGAGCTAAAGAACGAAGGTAAGCTCTTTGTAGAGGATACTTATGAGGGCATGGCAGGAGAATTGAAGGCCAGGACCAGCGGAGTAGTAAAGGCACTTTGTCTGCATGTGGCTCATACCTGCAACCTGAACTGCTCGTACTGCTTTGCAAGTCAGGGCAAGTTCCATGGAGAGAGAGCTCTTATGAGCTATGAAGTTGGAAAGCAGGCTATGGATTTCCTGGTGGCAAATTCCGGCACCAGGCATAATCTGGAGGTGGATTTTTTCGGCGGAGAGCCACTCATGAACTTTGATGTCGTAAAACAGGTAGTGGCATATGCCAGGAGCATAGAAAAGCAGCATAATAAAAACTTCCGTTTTACACTTACTACCAACGGTGTGCTGATAGACGATGATGTGATAGAATACGCAAATAAAGAGATGAGCAATGTAGTTTTATCTCTTGACGGAAGAAAAGAGGTCCATGACAGGTTCAGAGTGGACTATGCCGGAAACGGAAGCTGGGAGAAGATAGTACCCAAGTTTCAGAAACTGGTAGAGGCCCGGGGCGGTAAAAACTACTATATGCGTGGTACTTTTACGCATCTGAATCCTGACTTCTTAGAGGATATCAAGGTGATGCTCGATTTAGGCTTTAGGGAGCTCAGTATGGAGCCTGTGGTATGTGCCAAGGATGATCCGATGCACCTGACAGAGGATGATTTGCCTGTAGTATACGAGCAGTATGAAAAACTGGCTGAGCTCATGCTTCAGAAAGATAAAGAGGGGGATCCGTTCACATTTTATCATTATATGATAGATTTAAAGGGTGGTCCCTGTATCTACAAAAGGATATCCGGCTGCGGTTCGGGTACCGAGTATATGGCTGTTACACCATGGGGCGATCTTTACCCCTGTCATCAGTTTGTAGGTGAAGAAAAATTCAAACTGGGAGATATCTGGAAGGGAGTAACCGCCAAAGAAACTCAGGATGACTTTGCATCCTGTAACGTATATGCTCGTGAAGAGTGCAGAAACTGCTGGGCCAGACTGTACTGCGCCGGTGGATGTGCTGCAAACGCTTATCATGCAACCGGCTCCGTCAGGGGTGTGTATGATTACGGCTGCAAGCTCTTTAAAAAGAGACTTGAATGTGCCATCGCAGTAGAGGTGGCCAGGAGTCTGGAATAAAGCTCAATATCCATAAAAACAGCGGGGCTGTGTGATCAGTCCCGCTGTTTTAAATTTTCAAGTTCTTTTTTGAGTCTGAGGATTTCTGCATCCTTATCTAATGATTCCTGTTTAAGTTTTTCGTTATCTTGTTTAGTTTTGTCATATTCCTGCCTGGTTTTGACATATTCCTGCTTGGTTTTGTCATATTCCTGCTTGGTTTTGTCATATTCTTGTTTGGTTTTATCGTATTTCTGCTGCATGTTATCCATATCTTTCTTCAACTGCTCATACTTAGCAAGATCCTCGTCGATACTCCTTTGGATAAGTTCATTATCTTCTCGTCTCCATATCTCATCGCGTATCTTCTTGTCTTCCGAAAGATACCATATGCTTGATACTGCCTGGTCAACTACGGGATTTTTCTCTGCTAACATAATCAATTCCTCCCATCTTTCTGCCTTGAACAGACGAGCCCAGTCTGTGAGACCATACCGCTCGTCATCCTTGTCAGCCAAATCAATACGGGTAAGATTTACATTTGTTATCCTGATCTTATCACTGTAAATCTGCCCCATGTCCTTTCTGTTAATAAACATATACTCTGATAAAAACTCAGGGTT
>JAEEGJ010015235.1_pt1 | contig 17989 bp, 17 predicted proteins | sample 8958761 | NCBI WGS metagenome assembly JAEEGJ01 (sample SAMN16246546, study PRJNA631951) | gut metagenome | biome: gut microbiome; feature: rumen; material: RS-attached | host: Bos | place: Iran: Karaj | collected 2018-10
CAAAACAGGAAAATTAACAAGATGGCTTTGGCGGGTTTTATTCTTGTGCTGCTTTCTGTTACTCCCCTTGTGTTTTTTCGCTATTTCGTTGGAGAATGGTTTACCTGGGCGCTTTTATTTTCACTCGCCGTTTTATCTCCTGTTGGATTTATTCTTTCAGTCATAGGACTGGTACATTCCATAAAGAATAAAGAAAAAGGCAAGGGGTTTGCCATTACAGCAATAGTAATAAACGGCCTTGAAACAGCAATTGTAATTTTCTTTACTATATGTGTACTGTTTGTCGGGATGAGTGGTTGGCGCTGATTCGATCCAATTGGGATAGGACAAAATGGATTATATGTTAATCAAATCAGAGGATCCACCTGGTCTCGAAGTTTAAAGTGGCTGACGTCGTCGTTGATGAGATCGTTTTGAACAGCAGTACTGATAATGGAAATTACTGTACGGCAACCGTGTCGCAGGGAGACGTGGCGCTGACGGGAGTCACCATTGCGATGAAGAAGCACCCCGAAAAAGGGGAGACCGTTCTGCTCTATATTGAGAACAACGACACCTGGTCGGTCGGCATCGTATAAATGCTATTCGAGATAAATATATCGAATAACGATAAAAAATAGTTGCAAATCAATACCCGACATGATATGATCCCATCATAAGGAATTAATTGATCTGGAGGGTAACGGTATGACTGTTAAGATCACTGATGAGGGGAACATCACTAAGAAGGCCAATCATTATGCTCGCAATCTCTTTCTCATTATCGCCATACCGGTCGGGCTGTATCTTCTGGTGGGTATGTTCTTCATGTTTTCAATAGCAAGCTTTCATGTTACTTCGAACTTGTCGGAAGAGAGAAAGGCATCTCTTGCGAAAGAAGCGTTAATGCCGCAGATAGCCCAATATGTTGAGCGCTATGGAACGAGAGGATTCCAGGACATAGACCTTCAGATCGAGACGAGGACTTTCAAAAACTTCGACGAACTGGTGGAAGCCATGCCGTATCTTGCGCGCTATAAGGACTCAGAGTCAGTAAGCGGCAGCGATATTAAAGGCAAGAGCGCCAAAGTGTACGAAATAGCTGAAGTCAGCCCCTGCGGCAACAGGCCGATGCCCCTGCCGTTGAATTACGGCATAGTTGATTCCGACTCGTCCTCCAGAATGGAGTATTATACCTGGAAATACAGCATCTACGAATATAAAGACGGAAGCTGCAGGTTCGTCATACTTCAAATCACGGGTTGACATAACCACTGTCGCTAAACAAAGCCCCGCTGCCGTGGTATTATTGTCCCGTATATGTTTTGCTTGTGCTTTGGTGAGGCCTTGGCATGACAGGAACGGAACAAATAAAAAGGATGGATTTCATAAGTAACTGGAATTCAGGTTTTCGGCGTGCTGGTAATATCTGTACTCTACACATTGATAATCACCCCGCTTGAGCTTCTGTTTGAAGTGATATTCTCGATCTCAAACAGGCTCATTGGCAATGCAGGGCTGTCGATAATATTCCTGAGCCTTGCCGTTAATTTCCTCGTTCTTCCCCTCTACAAAAGAGCTGACGAACTTCAGGCAGAAGAGCGCGACATACAGGCAAAGATGGCATCACGCCTCAAGCACATCAAGTCAACCTTCAAAGGTGACGAGCGCTTCTTTATGGTCCAGGAGTATTACCGCATAAACCACTACAAGCCCGTTTATGCCTTGAAGAGCTCCGTCTCAGTGCTCCTTCAGATACCGTTCTTCATCGCAGCATACAATCTCCTGTCAGGCATGCAGGGCCTTCAGGGAATGAGCTTCGGCTTCATACCCGATCTCGGCAAGGAAGACGCCCTGTTCATGATAGGAAACTTTCCGGTCAATGTTCTTCCTATCCTGATGACGCTGATCAACATAGTTTCCGGAATAATCTATACCAAAGGACATCCGGTAAAGGAAAAGGTACAGGTTTATGGATTAGCAGCGGTCTTCCTTATACTGCTCTACCGTTCACCTTCAGGACTTGTCTTCTACTGGCTCCTGAACAACGTGTTCTCACTCGTGAAGAACGTCTTCTACAAGCTTAAGAACCCAAAGAAGGCTTTAAACATCGTCCTCGCAATTGCGGGTCTTGCTGTAATCGTTTCAACTCTGATAAGGGCTGACTTTGACGCAAGGCAGAAAGTGCTTCTTTCGGCAGGAGGATTACTCCTGGCACTTCCGCTGATAACAGGTTTCATCAGGAAAAAGGAAGATCAAAAACCGGTTCAAAAGAACACAGGAGCATTTGTTGCAGGAACCATTCTGATGGCTTTGGTTACGGGCCTTTTTATTCCCTCTGCTGTAATAGATGCTTCCACGCTTGAGTTTGTTGATTTTGTCCAGGTTTCCAACCCGGTCCTCTATATCTTAAATGCGATGCTGTTGTCTTTTGGAAGCTGGGTGCTTTGGGGCGGTGTATTCTATTTCTTTGCCGGCGATAAGACTAAAGCATTATTCAGCAAAGCGGTATGGATAATATGCGGGATATCCATCGCCGATTACATGCTGTTCGGAACAAAGCTCGGCAACCTGTCTTCAACGCTGCAGTATGACATTTCACCGTCTTTTACGCTTAAGGAACACTTGGTCAATTTAGGCGTGATAGCCGTTATAGTTATTGTCTTTAGTATTTTATATACCAAGATCGGAAATCTCGTGAAATACATTATGTGTATCGGTATCCTGGCTGTGTTTTATATCGGTTTTATGAACTCCAGCAGTGTTATGGGTTCTTACACGGGTTTCTGGCTTTATTCGAAATATCCGACAGACCTGCTATCAATACCTTTGAGCACCAGCGGAAAAAACGTTATCGTGATGTTCATTGACCGTGCCATGGGTACGCAGGTCCCGTATATATTGAATGAGAAACCTGAACTGAAAGAAAAGTTTGACGGCTTCACATATTATCCGAATACGATCTCTTACGGCCCAACTACGCTTATCGGATCTCCCGCATTATATGGCGGCTATGAATATACCCCTGCGAATATCAATGCAAGAAATACGGAAACTCTTAGAGACAAACAAAACGAAGCGCTGAAAGTCTTGCCGGTCCTTTTTTACAATAACGGTTATTCCATTACCATAAGCGACCCGGCATTTGCCAATTATAAGATCATTACGGATGCTTCGATATATGACGATTATCCTGATTTCCACTGCTGTACGTCCATAAACATCCTGAATTATTACAACTGGGATAAGAGCAGTGATGAATCGGGTAATATTGTCATGCGCGTGAATGAGATCCGCAACCGCAACTTCTTCATCTTTGCTCTGATGAAGGTTTCCCCGTTGGTACTGCAGGAAACGATCTATGACGGAGGTCTGTATAACGAAGCGGTTTCTGTATCCGGTTCCGACGGTTCCTCTGCTGCTTTTTCCATTGTTCAAACTGGGGACGGTGTTTCAAAGAGCAAGGGTTACAACATGTGGTTTCTTAATGGATACGCTGTATTGAACAATCTTTCAAAGCTGACGGTGATAAATGACAGCAAAAAAGACACATTCCTTATGATGTATAACGACATTACGCATAGTCCGAGTCTCCTGCAGGAACCGGATTATGTACCTTCAGCCAACATCGACAACACGGAATATGATACTGACATGGTCAGCCGTTATACGTTAAACGGTAAGACCATGAAGATGGAGAATTACCTGCAGTCGTCTCATTATCACGCAAACATGGCTGTCTTCCTTACACTCGGCGAGTGGTTTGATTATTTGCGTGAAAAGGGAGTCTACGATAACACGAGGATTATACTTGTGAGTGACCATGGACATAATCTCGGGCAGTTTGATGTCAAGTGCAATGACCGTGACATGGAATTCTTCATGCCTCTTTTAATGGTTAAGGATTTCAATGCCAAAGGCTTTACTGTCAATGAAGACTTCATGACCAACGGTGATACGCCTGTCCTCGCAACTGCAGGGATCATCAGGGATCCCGTCAACCCCTTTACCGGAAAGCCGCTGAATTCAAATGCCAAAAACGGACCGCAAACGGTATTCCACCCGAATGAATGGGATCCTGCAGGAGGCGGTCTGACAACTTTCCCCGAAGGCGACTGGTATACCTTATCAGGCAAGGATCCGCATATCGCCGAAAACTGGAAATATGCGGGAAGGAAATAGTATTTTAAGTAAACTATTTCTGAAAATTGCGCGTATATCTGAACAAACCGCCTTTGCCGTGATATTATTGTCCCGTATGTGATTTCGCGAGGGAGGGTGTTTATATGCGCGAAAAATGGTCATCAAGATCAGCTTTTATCCTGGCAGCAATAGGTTCTGCCGTTGGTTTGGGCAACGCCTGGAGATTCCCGGGTCTGGCCGCAAAGTATGGCGGCGGCGCTTTCCTTTTTGTTTATCTCATCGCAATGCTCGTCGTCGGAATCCCGCTCCTCATGATGGAGATCTCCGTTGCGAGATACACGAGACAGGGTGCGCCCGGTTCAATGCGCGCAATGAACAAGAAGGCAGAAGATATCGGCTGGCTCGCAGTTTCCAACGGTATCGGCATCTCGATCTATTACGCTGCGGTCTTCGCGTGGGTCATCCTGATGTTCTGCCTGAGCTACAAGTTCATGGGGCTTTCGGGTGACACAGAAGGCGCAAGCAAACTGTGGGCGACCACGATAAAGACTACGGGTACCACAACAGGTTTTACGACGATCTCATGGCCTGTGGTAGGCTGCCTCATCTTAGCGTGGGCACTCTGCTACATCTGCATCCGCAACGGCACGACGTCAGTAGGCAAGGTCGTTAAGTATACGGTTTCGCTGCCTGTCATCTGCCTGCTCATAATGGCGATCAGAGGCGTCATGATGCCCGGCGCTATGAGCGGTTTTGTAAAGCTCTTCATTCCCGACTGGAGCGCGCTCGGAAACTCCAATCTCTGGGTTGACGCCATCGGCCAGGTATTCTATTCGCTCTCGACTTCAATGGCGATCATGTTCGCATACGGTTCGTTCCTTGATGATGAGACCAACATCGTGATCGACACGATCATCATTTCTTTCTCCGATATGTTCATCAGCATCCTCGCGGGCATCGTTATGTTCACGACGATGGCAGGTGTCGGAATGCTCGACAACATGTCCGCTTCCGGTATCGCTACGGCGTTCATCATCTATCCTCAGGCTATCGTAAAGATCTCATCAAGCCCTGTCTTCAACATGATCTTCGCGTTCATCTTCTATTTCTGCCTGATCACGCTCGCGATCGACTCGCTGTTCTCGATCATCGAAGGAATCTCGACTGCGGTATCCGATAAGTTCAAGCTCAGCAAGAAAAAGACGACTCTTACGATCTGCCTCATCGAGGGCGTCATCAGCCTTATCTATGTAACAGGCGCAGGTCTTGCGGTCCTCGATATCGTTGACTACTTCATCAACAGCTACACTCTGATCATCACGGGTATCCTCGAAATGATCGCTGCCGGCTGGTTCTTCAAGACCACGAAGATCTTAGACGAGCTCAACCGCAACACTAAAGGCTTCAAGATGCCTTACTGGTGGTTTGTTCCTTCCATCAAGGTCGTATCGCCCGTTGTTCTTATCGGACTGTTCGTCTGGAATATCTACAACCTCATCAAAGGCGGCGGTATATATGGAGCTGCTGACGGATATTCGCTCAAGGCAAACATCATCTTCGGATGGGTTGTCGTACTCCTTATCCTTTGCTCCGGCCTCATCGTAAAGGGCATCGTCAGGTTCAAGAAAGCCAAGGGTTTCACTGAAGACGAAAGGACCTGGGACGACTTTAAGAAGTAAGATCATCCATTAAGCTGTTAACTCAAGCCTCATGCTCCGGCATGGGGCTTTTTTCTTGCTCTTGCCTGAATTATGCGGAGGTTTTGTTCTTTTCCCGTGCTATACTGTTGGCGATCAGGGGCCCGGCAGGCCCTGGAAAAGGGAGAAAGCAAGTGAAAACTTCATATATCAAAAAGATAACTGCAGTCGTAATGCTCTTCGCGCTGACCGTTCTTTCAGGCTGCAGTTACGACGTACCCGAAGGATACAAAAAGCAGCTCCACTCATATGAGGAAGCCGTGGAATATGCCAAAAACATAGATCCCGAGGCAACAGTATCTTCCGAATGCGAAGAGACCGAGCTTCAGACCGTAAAATTCCGCATATGGCCGGCCGTTATCAAAGGCCGTGAGTGCAGCGTCTGCAGCATGGGCGCCAATGTTTATAACAACGGTTGGGCCGCGGGCGAATTTCCCGTCAGATACTACAGGCTTGACACCGACTACGATTATTACGTCATAAAGGAAGCGCTGAAATCGCATCCGGATCTCGATACGAAGGATGACGGCAAGGACGTTACGCTTTGGCAGCGCTTTGAGGCAAATAACCTGATCACGGCCAAGATCGCCTTAGACTCGCTGACCGTGGAAAAGCTCGATTCCCTGTGGGATGAATACCTCAGGGTGAACAGGGAGATCTCGGCATATCCCGTACACAAGCGTTTCAGCCTGTACGTCAAGCTCCCGGACAACTATTTTGAGTTCAAGACGGGCACGGACGAAGAATTTGTAAAAGTCCGCGAGAAGATGATCAAAGCCGGATATCTGGAAAAATGAGACAAAAAAGGGGCGTCCGTTGGGACACCCCTTTAGTTTTCCGTTTTCAGCTGCTGATTACTTAGCGATCTCAGCGATGAGCTTTCCGTCAGATGTGTAGTAAGCGAAAGCGATCCTCTCTGCACGGATTCCGCAGGACTTCTCGAAGTTGTCCTTGAGGCCGTCGATCTGCTTCTCAAGACCGCTCTTCTCGAGCTGAGCCTTGACCTTCTCGATCTGCTCGTCGTCCATGGTCTGCTTGTAGTAGTACTTGTAAGTAACCTCGTTACCCTTTACCTCGATGCTTGCATCGCTGTAAACAGACTTGAAAAGGCTGTTTTCCTTCATCTCGTCGACCATCTTCTGAAGGTCAGCGGGCTTGATGGCTGCCTCGATCGTCTTAGGCTTGCAGCCTGCGAACATGAAAAGGCACATAAATACCACAACAACACTGGCAATAGTTTTACGCATAATTTCCTCTCCTTCTTGTCCCGTATTCCAGGGCTGATTTTTTCAAACGAACAAATACTACTCATTGAGATATGCAATGTCAACATGACTTTTCGGCAATTTTCGCAATGACATACAATTGCCACGAATTGCCTGTGGATTTTTGTTTTTGAAGCCAAAAATAATCTTTAAATATATCAAATATAAATGTTTTACTTTATAATCTTACCAATCAACCATTTTGGAGGTGCCCTTATGACTTTCGAAGAACTGATGGATTATGCGATATCCCATGACTGTTCAGATGTCCATATTACCCAAGGTACTCACCTTGCCGTAAGACAATACGGAGAACTCCATATCCTTGATGAGCTTCCTACAATGGAAGAGGCCCGCGAAATGATCTATGCCATCCTTTCAACGGACGAGATCGCCCGTGTTGAGGCAGGAAATGATGTCGACGTAGGCTGCGTCATAGACAATAACATCAAGATCAGGGCTAACGTATATCACCAGCGTAACAACCTTGCATGCAGCATAAGACTCCTCATGTCGGAGATCCCTGAATTTGAGGCACTTGGTCTTCCCGAAGTCCTCAAGGACATAGCTACTGAGAACAACGGCATCATCCTTGTTACGGGTCCTACGGGATCAGGAAAGACGACTACTCTTTCTGCTATCGTTGACTACATCAACAAGAACGTACCCAAGCACGTTATCACGATCGAAGATCCTATCGAGTACACATATCCCCATAACCGCTGCATGATCCATCAGCGCCAGGTCGGATATGACACGCCGACGTTCGCTTCCGCTCTCCATTCGGCTCTCCGTGAAGACCCCGACATCATCCTCGTAGGTGAAATGCGTGACTTCGAGACCATTGCCGCTGCGATCACTGCTGCAGAGACAGGACATCTCGTACTTTCCACGCTCCATACCCAGAGTGCTGCCCAGACTATTACCAGGATCATCGACGGTGCGCCTACTGACATGAAGACGACGATCCGCACGCAGTTTGCAGGAAGCATCAAGGCGGTTATCTCCCAGCAGCTCCTGCCTACGGTAAATGGTGACGGACGCGTTCTCGCAACAGAGCTCATGATCGGCACAAACGCTATCAAGAACCTCATCCTTGAGGACAAGATCCACCTGATCCCCGGTGCGATCCAGTCTGCAAGATCGACCGGAATGCACACGCTGAACGACAAGCTCATTGAACTTACCTCGTTCGGCCTTATCAGCAAAAAGACCGCTATCGATGCCTGCTACGACCGTCAGGAACTCGAGAAGCTTTTGGGCGTTACAGGCGCTTTCTGATAATCCGGAGTCTGACTTCAAGGTCAAAACGAAAAGCCGGTCCCTTATATGGGACCGGCCTTTTTGCTGCTTTCGGAAAAGTCAGAAGTTCAGCCTGCTTCCGTAGGCCTGTAAACATAGCGGATCTTTTCGTAATTTGAGTTTTTGGCACGCTCCGCCATGGCGTTGTAAGCCGCATCGCGGAGAGCCTGCTTTCTGCTGTCCATCGGAAGTGACATGTCCGGGATGAAGGGGCCGTCAACATAGACCACAGTCCTTGCCCCGGGAAGAAGTTTTTTCTTCTGCCAGGTCGTGGTGAAAGTGAAGACGGGCTTGCCGTTTTCGGCAGGGTAGTGAAAGGCGGCCGTCCCGAAAGGCCTGATACCGGTATATTGAGGCCAGATGTGAGCCTCGGGATAGAGAGTGATGACATGGTTCAAGTCGGCGTGGCGTCTCATTGCGAGAGTGTAGTTTTTGAATCCCTTTTTACCCAATGGGAGCGCGATCCCGCCAAGGTCTTCGACGAGCCTTCTGATCCCCCTGATCGAGAAAGCGTCAGCACCTGCCACGATATAGGCTTTTTTCGGCCAGGAAAGGTTACCGGGGCAGTAGGCGTCGCCCATTGACCTTGTGTGGTTTCCGTACAGATAAAATCCGTCCCTGCGGTAGCCTTTGAGCTTTTTGCGGCCGACGATCTTTTCGCCGTAGGCGATCTCCTGGATAACCCACACAACAGGCCGCGCAACATGGTAGATGACGGCTGCTGCGGCGCGTCTTGCGGCAGTCTTGGGGAAATATGAGTAGCCGGCCGGGAGGTCCTTGGTCTTGATGCTGTTGCCCGCGAAGTCGTCGTTTACCGGATCAGAATAATAAAAGACGCGTTCCTTCATGGCTTTCAGGCCTCTTTCTTTACGCTTTCGGCCGCTTCCTCGAGCATTTCTTCCATCTTCTTCATGCAGGTCTCAAGCTTGGAAACGTTTGCCTGGGTCTTGTATTTCATCTTGCATGACTCGAGTTCTTCCGGGTTGTCCATGAAGTATTCGATCTTGTTCTTAAGGTCTTCGGAATCCCACTTGCGGTAAAGGCATCTGTCATCCTTTGCAAAGAACCTCGCAGCGCTCCTCTTTGAGTTGCAGATGATGGGGACGAGGCCCGTAACGATTGCTTCGAGACATGCGATCGACTCGAGCTCAACGTAGGCGGTGTGAACGTAAAGGTCAGCGGCGCTAAGGACTTCCTTAAGCTCGTCGTGATCGATGAAGCGCATCTCGCAGTCAACGCCCTTTCGCTTTGCAAGCCGTCTGTAATGCTTGCTCTTCGGGCCTTCGCCCGCCAATATGAGCTTTATCCTGTCTTTGTATTTTGACTTGGCGATCGCCCTGATCAGCACCTGCTGGGCTTTTTCCGAGGAATATCTTCCGACGACCACGATCGTGAATTTGTCTTTGTTATGTTCTTTCTGCCTGGTAATGGACTCGATGGGAGCAGGTTCGAAAAACGACTCGCAGACGCCATTGGATATGACTTTGGAAGGCAACGTTTTCCTGACGTTGCTCTCGAAGTCGTTCTTTATGAATTCGGTCGGATAGTGGGTTATCGTGCAGTGGCTGTAGACCTTTTTGTAGAAGTATTTGTAGACTTCCTTTGTCGCCAGGGACGACTTCATCATGCCCAGATGGCAGGTGAAATTCTCAGCCTGGACGTGGAAGCTCGCGGTCATTGGAATACCGTATCTTTCACATATCGGAATGGCTTTCCACGAAAGCGGGAACGGCATGAGAAGATGCACGACGTCTGCGCCTTTTATCGCTTCCTCGAGTATCACGGGATCGGCCTTTGCGGGGACGACTTCATTGCGTGCGAGCGCAGCGTTAATTATCGGTCCGAGATCGATAGTGGGGACTATGCGGAAACCGCTCTCCCCCTTTTTGTCAGCATCGCAGCAGACAACAGTGACGTCGTGTCCCTGAGATCTCAGATATCCAATCAGATTATAAGCAGCGATGGACGTGCCGTTATTTGGTTCGCCGAGCACGTCGCAAATAATGGTGATCTTCATACTTCCAAAATACTCCCGCTAGAGAAGATAATAACACTAAATCAGGTTTAATTGATTTCGCGCGCAAAAATCTTTAATATATACAGCGGAATAATGGAATCCATAAGGGGGATAGATCTATGGCAACACTTTGTAAGAACTGCAGCCATGCGCTGGTGTTCGATCCGGCAAAACAGAAGATGATCTGCTCTGCATGCGGAAGCACCTTTACGCCGGAAGAAGTCGAATCCGAATCAAAGCAATTCAGGGAAGACCTCAAAGCCGAGGAGATGAGCGAAGTCCATGGCGGTGACAAGAGCCAGTACATGGACTGCTACGTTTATGCATGCAGTGAGTGCGGCGGAGAGATAATCATCAACGGTACCGAGGCGTCAACGACCTGTGTTTACTGCGGCAATCCGAACGTCGTTTTCAGCAGGATCGCAAAGCAGAAGTGTCCTGAATTCGTAATGCCTTTTTCAGTCTCGAAGGATGAGGCGATAAGGCGCGCCAGAGAGCAGATCAGAAAGGGCATATTTGTTCCGAAAGAGATAAAGAATTTCTCGATCGACTGCTGCAGAGGCATCTATCTTCCGTACTGGATAGTCAATGCCACTTATTCCGATGCTGTTGTCATCAAGGGATCAGTCAGACAGGGAAAGAATTCAGTCACGCATTTTTTCGGCCGCGCCGGAAAGCTGCCGCTCAAAAACCTTCCGATCGATGCTTCACGCGCTCTTTCGGATGAGAGCAGCTCAAAGCTCGAGCCTTTTGAACTCAGCCGGCTCAAACCGTTTGACGAAGATTATCTCGCGGGTTTTTACTCCAACGTTTCTGACGTTACATACAGCGATCTGAGATATGCCACGCTCCACAGGGCGCAGGAATTTTTCAATGAAGCCGCATTGGATGACGTTCAGGCATCGAGCAAGAAAGTCGTCTCTTCACGTCCGTCGGTCCGCCTCGAAAACGACATGGTCTATGCGATGCTCCCGGCCTGGTTCATCACGTTCAAATACAAGGGAAAACCGAACACCATACTGGTCAACGGCGACAGCGGAAAAGTCGTCTGCGGTCTGCCATGGAAAAAGGTTCTGTTCTTTACCCTTCTCATATTGCTGGGGATCCTTATCACGGTCGCGACGTTCTTTGTGTTCAGGGCAACGCTCCCGGTATTCTTCTCGTCTTCAGGACGCCGTTCTTCAAGCAGCAATAACGGCAGGGGCAAGATCATCGGTGTTCTTATAGCAGGCATTATTGCTTTGTTCACTGTCGGTATACGTAAGGTCGTAAAGGTCATCAAGAACATCAACCTTACCCAGGACAAGGCAATGTTCAACTTCATGAAGAAGAGACAGGGGTGATTTTATGATCGACTTTATCTCTCTCATATTTGCGCTCGGTGTAGGATTTGGTTTTTCGTGCTGGCTCTTTGGCACGCTGCTCGACAAATCCAACAATTTAGGCGACAGCCGCGGCAACAAATACGAATACCACGCATTTGTCAATTTCACTGCCAGAAGGGATAAGATGAACAAATCCGAAAGGGAGTCTTTTTCCTCCATGTATGCTGATAATCTTGATATCGGATATAAAGCCCCCAAGGGTTCCGAGCAGGTAAGAAGACTTACTCCCGAAGAACTTGCACAGTACAAAAAGAGCAACGTTCCGCGCGGCGCGTACCAGTCTGAATCCAGTCATATCAACAAGAAAGAGCAGCTTGACGAATTCGAGGAATGGGAGAAGAGGGAAGGCTTTTCGACCGATCTGAGAGGCGTTTTCAAGCCTTTGGACGAAGACCCCAATCCCTGATCTTTGTGTTTGGAGTTTCTTCTTATATTCAACAAAAATTTAGATTTACGGGCAGATATAGTGTTGTAACATGCTATCTGCCCGTTTTCAGGTGCGATGCTATAATCAGGTAGTTTGCGGTGACTGCCGCAAAACATTATTAGGGTAGAGGTTAATAAATCATGAAAAGCAAGAAGATCGCAGCACTCCTTCTGGCCGGTTCCATGATCATGTCCCTTGCGGCATGCAACAATTCCGGTAAGAAGACACGTGAAGACGACGAGACAACCACGACAACAACAGAAGAAACGACAACAGAGGCTACAACTGAGGCTACTACGACCGAAGCTACGACTGAAGAGACGACAGAAGCCGGAATCCCCGATGTTTCCGATACCGAAGCAACTTCAGAGACAGCTGAGTCTTCAGAGTCCAAGGCCGGCGGCGTTACGGCATTCTCCGGAAAATTCGATTTTGATGACATGCACTTCTATGTAAACGGCAAGAAGTACACGCTCGGAAAGACGACTCTTCAGGAAATGATCGATGACGGCGTTCCTTTCAAGGCAAGCGACATCAAGAACGCTTCCAGAGAGATGAAGAAGAATTCCCAGTCCCTCAACGGCATCGGTATCGAGTGTGACAAGTTCTGGGCTCCTATGGTCTATGTCATGAACGATTCAACAGAAGCTAAGCCCATGAGCGAGTGCATCATCTTCAAGGTCTACATGCACAGCATCGAGAAGAACTACAAGAACGGCGCAAACATCGCTTTCGACTTCCCTTACCAGATGACGATGGAAGAGCTTATCGCAGCCGCAGGTGAGCCTAAGAATGCTTCCGACAAGACTCACGATGACGGTACAAACGGAAACTACACAGATACTCTGAGATACAGGCAGAAGGCTCAGAAGTACCTCGGTTCCAGAGAGTACCAGTTCGTATTCGCAAAGGGTCAGATGTCCAGGATCGTCCTCACATACATTCCCTGATCGGTATAATCAACGGAAATCCAAAGAGCTGTCTGTGCATTGCAGGCAGCTCTTTTTCTTTGCCAAAGTTTGGACGGAACAAAGGAAGACTGTGATACTATTATTATGTTCTGCCCGCCAAAGGGCAGGGGAAAGGTCTGATCAATGCCTGAACAGTTTTCCAGGACTGAACTTCTTTTAGGACATGAGGCGATGGAAAAGCTTGCCGGCTCACGCGTTGCCGTTTTCGGCATCGGCGGCGTCGGAGGCTACGTCGTTGAGGCGCTTGCGCGCTCGGGAGTAGGCGCACTGGACCTCATAGATAACGACAAAGTCGCTCTTTCCAACATCAACAGGCAGATCATCGCGACCATGAAAACGGTGGGGATGGATAAAGTCGATGCCGCCAAAGAGCGCATCCTCGACATAAATCCCGACTGTAAGGTGACAAGCTACAAGACTTTCTACATGCCTGACACGGCGGATCAGTTCGATTTCACGCTGTACGATTACGTCGTTGATGCGATCGATACCGTGACGGGCAAGCTCACCATAATCGAAAACGCAAAGAAGGCGGGCGTCCCCGTAATCTCATCGATGGGTGCGGGAAATAAACTCGATGCCTCTGCGTTTGAAGTTGCAGACCTTTATAAGACTTCGGTCTGTCCGCTCGCCAAGGTTATGAGACGTGAATGCAAAAAGAGGGGAATACGTTCTCTTAAAGTCGTTTATTCAAAGGAAGAACCGGTAAAGTCATCGGCAGTTTTGTCCGAAGGCGGCCGCAACATTCCGGGATCCATTGCGTTCGCGCCTTCATCGGCAGGCCTTGTCATCGCGGGCGAAGTGATAAAGGATCTCACTAAATAAAGAAAACCGGAAACGAAAGGAATAACTGAATGAAAAACCTGAAGAAGCTTACATTGCTCCATTCCAATGACATGCACGGAGATTTCGCTGCGGAGCATGTCGACAAGAACCTTGTCGGCGGCGTTTCGATGCTGTCAGGATACATCAACAAGGTAAGGAGCGAAGAGGAGAATGTCATCTATGCGATCGCAGGCGACATGTTCAGGGGATCGATAATCGACACGGAATTCCGCGGAATCTCCACCATTCAGATAATGAACATGTTAGGCCCTGACATAGTGACTCTGGGCAACCACGAGATCGACTACGGCCTGACGCACCTTCTCTTCCTCGAAAAATGCGCCGAGTTCCCCATCGTCAATGCCAACATGCACGTAACGACAAATCACAAGAGGCTTTTTGAACCCTGCAGGGTAATCGAGATCGGCGGCATGAAGATCCTTTTCATCGGCATCATCACGGAGATCGCGCTCGCGGCCTGCAAAAAGGACAACCTGATCGGAACCTTCGTTTCGCTCGACGAGGCGGTAGATGAGATCGGCAGGATCTGCGATACCTATAATGCAATAGACATCGATTTCACCGTGCTTCTGACGCACATCGGCTTTGAGGAGGACAAGAAACTCGCGGCATTACTGGATCCCGCGTGGGGCATCGACGTCATCATCGGAGGCCACTCACACACTTTCCTCGAAAAGCCTGAAGTCGTTAACGGGATCCCGATAGTCCAGGCGGGAACGGGAACCGACCAGATCGGCCGTTTCGACATCATGATCGATACTGACAACAACTGCATTGACAGCTACACGTGGAAGCCGGTTCCTATCAATTCCGAGAACTGCCCCAAGGATCCTGACATCGAGCGCGTGATCGATGCGTACCAGTCTCAGACGGACGCCAAATACGGGCAGATCCTAACCAAGTTTGTCAGAAAGCTTACCCATCCTTCGCGCTTTCAGGAGACTGAGCTGGGTGACCTTTTCGCTGACATAATGAAGGAAGCGATCGGCACGGATGTATTCCTCATGGCATCGGGTTCCATCCGCGGAGAGTCCCTGGGCCCTATAGTGACCAAGGGCGACTTCAACATCTGCTTCCCGTACGACGATACGGTCCATGTAGTCTGGTGGACAGGTGCGCAGCTTAAGCGCGCGCTGATGAGAATGCTCCGCGATGAGGCCCTTGCAGGCGCCCATACCGAGTTCTACCAGCTGTCCGACGGACTTGCAGTCGAATACGACCAGAAGACACATTCGTTCCTCAAGTTCGATTTTGAAGGCGAGCCGGTCGCTGACGACAGGATCTTCACGGTTGGCCTTCAGGATTACCATTTCAAAAATATCGAGGATTCATTCGATCTTAAGCTTGAGGACGTAGAAAAGAACCACAAGGCAAGGATAGCCGCGAGCTCTTGCGTTCAGGTCATCGAAGAGATGCTTATCAACGGATCGCACCAGAACGCAAAGGGCACGGGAAGGCTTATCATTCACAAGGAGGACGGCACCGTTACGGGCGCCGCATTTTGAACCATGCGTATAGATATCGATAAACTTGATGTCCGCTTTGAGGAGCTGGACGCCTCCCATCTTCAGGAGATGGCAGAGCTATATAAGAGTGCGTTCAAAGGAGAACCCTGGAACGACGACTGGAGCGATCCGGACCAGCTTATGGAATACGTTAAGGAGATCTCCGGCGCTTACAATGCGCTTAACTTCGGACTTTTCATCGACGGTGAGCTTGCCGCCATGTCTGTCGGCATGATAAGGCACTGGTGGGAAGGAACGAACTACAATATCGAAGAATTCTGCGTCATACCTGACCTTCAGGGCCAGGGGATCGGCACGAGGTTCATGGAGCTGATCTCTGAGAACGTTCGCGAACGGGGCCTTTCCGGGATCTTTCTTCAGACTGATAATGACAAGCCGGCTTACGGGTTCTACCACAAGAACGGCTTCAAGGACTTAGACAGTCACATCAGCCTTTATAAAAGAGTTAAGGAATAAACTGCAACATTTTTGTGCGGCCAACTGTATTCAGGGTATAGATCAATAAGGGAGAACTATGTCCATGAAAAGAAAATGTTTTGTATTAATGTTGGCTGCAACGCTTGTGGCAGCGATGTTTACCGGCTGCATGAAACCTAAATACATAGAAGAAACCTGGACCACCGGGCAGACATATGCCTTGACCAGCGTTCCCATGATAACTCAGGCAGAACAAGAAGCCGGAGCGGCAGAAGATGCCGCAGGAGAAAAGGTCCCCGAGACCACACGCGGGAATGAAGAGACTATTCCCACGAAGCCTTTGTCGACAGTTCCGACGAAGACTGAAAAGGGCGTCATCAACCACGGCCATTCTATAAAAGAAGCCGGCGACTATGACAACAGACTGATAAGAAAGACTTCTGACGTCATCCTGACTGAAGCAGAGGCCCTCAAGTATCTTGAGGACAGCGTCAAGCTTCAGCCTGAGGGCCTGTCATTCAGGCTGACGGATACTTCCGATAAAGATCCGGGCGCTTTCATGTGGTATGAGTTCACCGTTTTCAGAGGAAACCTCAAGGTGATGAATTCTGAGTTCAGGGTTATCTGTTTTACGGACGGAACCATCTGCGAGGGCAAATCATGGTTTACGACATGCGCGTTCTATGACCGCGAGATACTGGATTCCAAGACCGCGCTCGAGAAATACCGTGAAACCCTGACGTACGAAGACAAGAGAAATTACGGCTTTGCGGAAAAGTGTTATTTCTTCAGCGGCCGCCAGGATGAAAGGTGCCCTGTGGTCTACATTTACCGTTACAAGGGCGGCAAACTGCTCCTTGACGCTTCCAACGGAAAGTTGGTCGGTCTGTACAAGGACTGGATCGATTAATTACGGATTCCCGTAAGGATTATGAGTCAATAAGAAAGCCGGGTTGTTCCCGGCTTTCTTTTATGGTCATTCGGCCTCGGCAGCCGCTACAGTCACAGCATTTGACTTATCTTTTCTGTACAGCAGGAAGTAAGCGCCAAAGAACACAAGCGAGCTGACGATCGCGAAGACCAGTTCAAATGCCCAGCCAGGAATGCTTATAACATTGGCCAGCATGAGTCCGCCGTACATGTCGATCAGTGTATGGATCAAAATAGCCAGAGGATAGAGCCAGAATTTCTTCTTGTCCTTGCAGGCATAGAAGACCAGGATCGAAGCACCGGTATGGTATAGAACCGCGAATACTCTCTCGATGATCATTGTAACAAGTGACATGGCCGAGAACTCAGTCAGCTGCCTGATCAAATCCTCGATCTGTGAAAGCTGGCTCGGTGCCAATTCGCGTACCTGTTTTATTACAGTGGCTATCTCGCCTGAATTGATCAGAGCAGCATACGCAATATAACTGATCATCGTGTATGTCATGATCACCGATACTTCAGCAACTCCGCCGTGACCTAATCCGTATGAGATCGAAGTCTCTCTTTGCTGTCTCTTCTTAAGGAGCGTCTTAAATGCGACCAAGCGTCCGGTCTCTTCAAAGAGACCCGGGAAGAATCCTACGGTAAAAGCCCAAAGGACCGGCCTTGCATTTATGAAAGCGCCCATAGGCGTGGAATCCATGATGAAGAAGCTCTGGATGACCTTCTCAACGGTAACGAAAAGCAGGAAGGCTGCAGCACCGATAATGACAGTCGTAAACGGTTCGTTCTTCTTTTTCTTCCAGATGATAGCGATTATTATCGGGACAACAAAAAATATGACTGCACCGATTCCCAGCATAACTAACGTCTGAGTTGATACTGTTCCGTAATCCATCAGTTGCCTCCTTTTGTCTTGGAAAGAACCTTCTTGTGATATCCCTTCTGACCGCAGTGAGGGCATACCATTTTTCTGGAAGTGCCCATGTGTGGTGCCATGACTACAGCCTTCATTGTCGGCACATAGCGCTCACCGCAATTCGGGCACTCATAGTAACCGGCATCGTGTTCGATCCGAAGACCG